>Ga0210396_10000050_pt1 | contig 245619 bp, 226 predicted proteins | sample IncBWH17OmetaG_FD_155466 | JGI IMG/M metagenome (GOLD analysis project Ga0210396, IMG submission 155466) | Forest soil microbial communities from Barre Woods Harvard Forest LTER site, Petersham, Massachusetts, United States - Inc-BW-H-17-O ... | reverse complement strand
CCCCAAGGCGAGCAGCACCAACCCGAGCGCGATCATCGGCAGGTTCGCCCACGGAAAATCGCGAAGCGCCGGGAAGCGAACGAAAAACAGCGGATAGCTAATCACTCCCAGGAAAACCAGCGCCGCGCCGGTCCACACTGCCCAGCTCCAGTTTCGTTTCATCGCTAACGCCTCTCCCCGCTCCACTCCAAGCAACTTCCAATCTGCATGCCCGGGAGCGCGGATTTGAAACTTGTGCCCCTGAGTCTAGCCGAAAATGCTATTTCGTGAGAAGCGCGGTCGAGTGCTGCCACTCGTGGGTGCGTTCTTCGAGGGAAGCGGAAGAGCTCAAAATCATGAATCCGATGGGCGTCTCGCCACATCTGTAATGACCGCTACACAGCTACCGAAAGGAGCAAATTATGGGAAAGCTTGAGGGTAAGGTTGCAGTCATCACGGGTGGATCGAGCGGTATGGCGCTGGCCACTGCCAAGTTGTTCGTTGAAGAAGGCGCCTACGTTTTCATCACGGGCCGGAGGCAGGAGGCGCTCGATGAGGCCGTTAAGCTGATTGGCCGGAACGTAACCGGCGTGCGCGGCGACGCGGCCAATCTCGACGACCTAGACCGCCTGTTCGATATAGTCAAGCGGAAGAAGGGCAAGATCGACGTCCTGTTCGCGAGCGCTGGCACGGGCGAATCGGTCAAACTGGGCGAGATTTCCGAGCAGCACTTCGATGCTGCCTTCGGCCTGAACGTGCGCGGCACGCTGTTTGCGGTTCAGAAGGCGCTGCCGCTGTTCAACGACGGCGGATCGATTTTCATGACCGGGTCAAATGCTTCGGTGAAAGGTTTTCCTGGTTTCAGCGTGTATGCGGCGAGCAAGGCGGCGTTGCGCTCATTCGCACGCACGTGGCTCAACGAACTGAAAGGCAGGAATATCCGGGTAAACGTGCTTGTCCCGGGGCAGGTCGCCACACCGATTCTGGAGAAAGTGTTCGACGAGGAAACGAAGCGGCAGTTCGAATCCCTGATCCCGCGGGGAAAGATGGGTCGTCCTGAGGAAATTGCGACGGTCGCGCTGTTTCTTGCTTCAGACGACTCCAGTTACGTAAATGGGGTGGAGTTGTTTGTTGATGGCGGCACCTCGGCAATCTGAATCGGCGGATCTTGGTGAGTGCATAATCGCCGAGTCGCTTATTCACTTCGATGGACATTGAGAGTTGAAGCTAAGGAAAGTACAGCGCAGTAGGAGTTTATATGGCAGACATTAAGGCCCTTATTGAGCAGGCGTACTCCGCGTTCAACAAGCGTGACATCGACCGCGCATTAGCACTGATGACCGAAGACGTGAACTGGCCCAAGGCTTCGGAGGGCGGAAAAGTTGTCGGAAAGGAAGAGATCCGCGCCTATTGGACTCGACAATGGAGCGAGTTCGATCCCAATGTCGAGCCGTTAGCAATCATCGAGGGAGATGGAGGCAAGGTTCGCGTCAGGGTGCACCAACTCGTCAAGAGTCTTCAAGGGGATGTGCTATCGGACAGCGAAGTTCTCCACGTGTTTACTGTGAAGACCGGTCTTATCGCAGCTATGGATCTTGGGGATGAGGCCGATCCAACTTCTGGTCCGTCTGCCGCGTTCGCACATCATCCGCCAGTGGTTGAAATTCGATCACTTGCACCCGACGATGACGCCACTGCATTCCGGACGCTAAATGAAGAGTGGATCACACGGTATTTCACCCTTGAGGCCAAAGACCGCGAGACCCTCAACGACCCTGTAAACTCTATTCTCCTGAAAGGCGGTCATATCTTCATGGCCTATGCCGGAGCCGAAGCCGTCGCATGCGTTGCGCTGATCCCCATGAGAGATGGCGTCTATGAGCTTTCCAAGATGGCGGTTTCTCCGCATCTGCGCGGTAGAGGAATCGGCCGCCGCCTGCTTCAGCACGCCCTTGTGCAGGCCAAATGCCTCGGCGCCAAGTCTCTGTTCCTTGGCAGTAATACGCGCCTCAAGGATGCTATTCACTTATACGAGTCGGTCGGCTTTCGTCACGTGAAACCTGAGGCCCTTCCGCCGATGCCCTATAGCCGGGCCGATGTCTTCATGGAAATGCCGCTGGAATGAGCTTCGCAATGTGGGCCATTGCCTCGGGTGAAATCGCAGGACGGGGGCGTGCGGCAAAGCAAGCGCGTGGCCGCAACAAGGCTCAGTACCCAAGATGGCGGAGGGCCATCTGGGCGGTTCGCTTGAGTTCTGCCTTAGTCGAACCATTTGCCGCCTGGATGGAGAGCCCGGCGATGATCGTCGACAGATACCTTGTGTAATCATCCACGTCGACATCCTTCGGCAACTCTCCGCTCTTCCGCGCTTTAACAAAGCGCTCCCTCATGACGGCTTCATTCTGTTTACGTATTTCGGTCATGATATCCCTTGCCGGAGTAGCGTCTACACTGCAGCCCACCGCCCCCGACAGCGTCATACACCTCGCCGGATGTCCGGGCGTGGTGAGAAACGCAACCGTGTTGTCGAAGAGTGCGCGAACAACCTTTTCGAGAGTCGGTTCCTCCAGGGCCTTCCCTGCGTATTGCGCTCGCATTTCCATATAGCGCTTTACCGCGAGCTGAAACAACGCGTGCTTGTCACCGAAAGCTGCATAGATGCTCGGCGGGTTTAGACCCATTGCCTGGGTAAGATCGGCCATAGAAGTACCTTCAAAGCCCCGTTCCCAAAAAAGCAGCATTGCAGCCTCTAGCGTCGCGTCTTTATCAAAGCTGATTGGTCGACCGGTCTTTCCGTTCCCTGTTTTCATAATCTTCTTCGCCAGTCCAATATTAGAGTCCACAATCGTGAATCCGATGCGCCACGCACCACATCTGTAGTGAGTGTTACACATGTAGGACCGACCAGTCAAATTAAAGAGTGGCAAGGGGCCGCGGAAAGAGAAAACAATGAAAGTTCTTGTTGTAGGCACAACGGGTTTAGTAGGCAGTGAGGTAGTTAAGGCGCTGCTTCAGCGCGGAGCGGAGGTGCGGGCTTTCACCCGCAAGCAGCCCAAGCCGGGGTCGAAGGTGCTGCGCAAAGAAATCGCTTACGCCGGACACGCAGATTTCGACGATTTTGAAGCCCAGGTGCGGGAAAAAGGGAGTCCGAGTTGGCTGGCCTACGATGTTCGAACCATGTACCAGGGTTTTGTCGAGCGGGGATTCAGCAACACCGAGGACCAGGCGGCGCGCTTTGCTGCCTTGCTTGGCCACCAGCCGAGAACGTACAGCAGCTTCGCTGAAGAACTAGCAAGGGAGTGGGCTGCAGTGTGAGCCACAGATCATGGTCTCGTCACAAACGTTTCCACTAAGTAAGTTCAACTTCAACACTAGAAAGAGAGGTTCCATGAGCTACGCAATTCTAGGTGCAGGTAAAGTCGGACAGGCGCTCGCCAAAGCGTTTGCTCGAAAAGGGATTGAAGTCGCAATAGCAAGCAGGCAGCCGGTCGAGGCGCTTGCGCCGGCCGCAAAGGCAATCGGGCCAACGGTCGTCCCTAAGACGTTGCGGGACGCGATCAAGGCCGACATCATTTTCTTGGCCGTTCCTTTCGAAGCCTATAAAGAGGTAGCGAAGGTCACTCAGAGTTGGCAGGACAAGATCGTGATTGACGTAACAAATGCTTATGCAGTCCCTCCGGAAAAGCTCGGCAACCTTCCTTCCTCCGTTGTGATATCGCAAGCCTTCCCTGGAGCAAGCCTGGTGAAGGCGTTCAACCATCTATCGGCAAAGACCTTGGCGGAAAATCCTAAGGTCGATGGCGAACGCCGCGTTGTGTTCCTCTCAAGTGACGACCAAAGTGCAGGTAACAAAGTTGCGAAATTAGTTGAACGACTCGGCTTTGCACCAGTGTCGCTGGGGAGCCTTACAGAGGGCGGCTTACTGGTCCAAGCGCGGGGCAACACCTGGGGTCCACTGATTTTTCAGGATCTCTTCAAGAAGGAGGAAAGGGAAAGTGTATGACCACGTGATTTGGCCCGAACAATACGACCCACGGCATTCCGCCATCTATGCGCTCAACGACATAGACGTGAAAGCTCCGCCCGAAGTGGTTTGGAAGTTGCTACAACGCATGGCTTCCCACGCCAGTGCTCGAAACATTTATTACTTCTGCGAGTCGGACCAACCCGGCCGTGGATCGGGGCATTAAGCTGCGGATCGCTGTTGATGAACGTGCTCTGGATTTTGGCCGTACTTATTGCGGAAACGCGTCGACGCATCGCTGGCGATGGGCTTACCATGGCCAAACCCGGCGGCATCGAAGGAAAGGCTGGCAAGTTTGCGCTGGCTCATACGACCTTCCTGCAAGTTTTCGAAGCCAACGGGATCACCGAGGCCTATGACGTTCGTGCACACATCAGCGGCGAACAGCATTCGTCCAGGACGCCACAGCAGTGCGACCTGTCCGGCGCAATGCCCGGGGACATGAATTACGTCGAAGCCGCCTGCGATCGGCAGTATTTCTCCTGGGGTCAAAGGCTGGTTGATGGCAACCGGGTCTAATCGTTCGTTGGGATGGAAGAACAGATTGCACAAAACTTGGCCCATTAGACCGGGCGCCGGCGTCATTGGCCGAAAAGGACCTCCACTCTCGGCGATAGGGATATCGAGCGGGTGCATGTAGGTCCTCGCACCGGTTACGCGCACGATCGCGGCGGCGCTGCCGATATGATCAGGGTGGGCATGAGTGAAAACGAGATGCTTCAGTTGGTTTGGTGAACGACCAAGCGCACAGATCGCCGCGAAGACCGCTGACTCCTTACCCGGAAAACCGGCGTCAATCAACGCCAACCCGTCGTCGCCCTCGATCAGGAAGGCATTTGCAAACCCCATCGAAACGATGTGCACACCTTTGATCACCCGCTTCACAGCCAGTAAGCTCCCAGTTCGGTAATTGATGCCTTAGCGACTTTTAGGGTTGGAAGACAACCGAGATATGGGCGAAAGAGTTCTCATGAAATTTGTAACTTTTTGCAACATCATAACATCATAATGTATGAAAATGAGCCAAAGTGTTCAAAGTTCGCTCTTCGCGCTTCGGGCGTTCGACAAATCAGAGAAATAGAGAGGCTTTTAAATATGAACCAACTTACTCAATTATTGGCACAGCAAGGCAACAGCCGTCCCGCATTTCTACGCAGCCGTCTTGCATCCTTCGCAACACCTTCGGTGGCTGTTTGGGCTCCTATTCCGCTACGGCTGATTGTTGGCTACGGTTTCATGGAGCATGGCTTCGCGAAACTATCGAGGGGGCCTGAAGCCTTCGCCGCCATCCTGCATACGATGAGCGTGCCTGCGCCTCATCTCATGGCATGGCTCACCATTCTGACCGAACTCATCGGCGGTCTCGCCGTCCTGCTTGGAGCTTTTGTTCCTCTTGCAAGTGTGCCGATGGCCGCGGTTCTTTTCGTGGCGATGCTAACTGTTCATCTCCCCTACGGGTTCAGTTCGATCAAGCTGCTGAGTGTGATGTCCGGTCGGGCCCAGTTCGGGCCTCCGGGCTACGAACTTGACCTGCTCTATCTTGCGTGTCTTGCGGCGCTCGTATTAGGCGGTTCAGGGCCGATCGCGATCGACAACTATCTCAGCAAGAAGTGGGGGCCGCGTTCATAAAACCGCACAGGATGTGGCATCAGGTCAAACGATGTGTCCGCGTTGGATAGAAACCGGATCTTCGGATGACCTGAATCCAGCACTGAGCAGAGCGGGCCGGGAGAAACAACTCATGGAAAATAAAATACCAAAGCGGATACTCATTGTAGGCGGAGGTTTTGCCGGGCTCACGGTTGCCATGGAATTGGAGAGAAAACTTGGCGGTGATCCTTCAGTCGAGATCACACTGATCAATCGTGAGAACTTTTTCTTGTTCACACCCATGCTTCACGAAGTCGCCGCCAGCGATCTGGATCTTACAACAATCGTCAATCCTGTCCGCCAAATGCTGCGCCGTGTTAACTTCCTGGCAGGGGAAGTAGACAAGATTGATCTCGAACAAAAGACGGTCATTGTTTCCCATGGCTTCGATCACCATCCTCACACCCTCCAATTCGATTTTCTGGTTTTCGGTCTAGGGTCCATCACGAACACCTATGGGCTTCCTGGAGTGCAAGAACACGCGCTCACGATGAAGTCGCTGGGTGATGCTATGCAAGTGCGAAACCATGTGATCGCTCACCTTGAGGAGGCGGACAGTGATTGTTGTGAGAAAAAAATAGAGTCGTTGTTGACGTTTGTTGTGGCAGGCGGGGGTTTTGCCGGGGTTGAGACGGTCGCCGCTATCAACGATTTTGTCCGTCGAGCACTGCCGTCTTACCTCCATGTTTCCGAAGACATGGTGCGAGTCATGCTTATCCATTCCGGTCCAGTTATTCTGCCCGAGTTAGAGCAGAGCCTAGGTGTTTACGCTCAGACAATCCTCGCCGGGCGCAAGGTCGAGATCCGCCTTAACACAAAGATTGAAAGCTTTTCGGGCGGAGCTGTCCGATTGACTGACGGAACGATGATTCCTACCAACACGCTCGTTTGGACGGCGGGAAATTCCCCGAATCCTCTGCTCGAAACCATTCCGTGGGCGAAGGAAGGCGGCCGCCTACTGGTGACGGAGTTTCTTGAGCTCCAAGGCTGGCCTGGTGTCTGGGCTCTGTGTGATTGTTCGGCTATCCCGGATCGGCTGACGGGTAAGTTTCATCCGCCGACCGCGCAACACGCGCTGCGCCAGGGCAAGATCGCAGCACATAACATTATCGCGTCCCTCCGCGGGACGGAGAAGAAGCGGTTCGATTTCTCGGCCATCGCACAGCTTGCGACGATCGGCCGGCGGACGGGTGTGGCCAACATCCTGGGCATTCACTACTCAGGGTTTATCGCTTGGTGGCTCTGGCGAACGATTTACCTGTTCAAGCTCCCACGGTTCGAAAAGAAACTCCGCGTGGCTTTGGATTGGACGCTTGATCTGATCTTTTCGAAGGACCTCGTTCAGTTTCTGGACGTTCGCGCGCCCGTGGTTTCGCGCCCAGACGCACATCCGTTGCGGGAATCCAAGACCCTGCAGCCCGAACTGTCTGAGCCGGTTCCCTAAGGCACGGACTCTAACCGGGACTTGAAGGATTGGCTCAGGGCCTTCGATTGTGCACGACTAAATAGTACGAAAGGCGAGGCTTCGACTCGTTACTGGATAGTGCTGGTAGCGGGACACATGCAATCAATGTGGAACCTTTCGGACGAGGCGTGTCACAAACTGGACGAGATCTCCCCGGTAATGCAGTGTTTCGTAATCGACCGGACGGCCGCCTGTCGAGTAGGAGGTTCGCTCAATGCGAAAGATCGGAGTCTGTCGCTTGACTTTCAGCGCTGCAGCGACCTCGATCCCGGCCGGCACTGCGTCCAGTTTGTACTCGGCCTCGATCAGCGGAACACCATATTTGCGCTCAAGAAGTGAAAAGATGGGCTCGACTTTCAGGTTGTGGGTGATGACTTTCTTGCCGATCTCCAAAGGGAGGAAGGTCTCATCGAAAGAGAGGGGAGTGCCATCTGCCAGGCGCACACGGCGGATCCTGACAACGCGCTCGCCTCTTGTCAGTGCCAGTTGAGTCGCCACGGTCGCATCGGCAGACACAATTTCTCTGCTCAGCACGCGGGCCGTTGGCTTGCGGCCGAGTGCGTGCATATCCTCGACAAATCCGCTCAGCTCCGTGAGGTCCTGGGTGATTTTTGGGGCAGCAACGAATGTGCCCTTGCCGCGGCGAATCTCGACGAGACCGCGGCTGACAAGATTCTGAATCGCCCGGCGGACAGTGATGCGACTGACCCCGAATCGCGCGATGAGGCTGTCTTCCGTGGGTAGTTGGTCGCCGACCTTTATATCTCCATCGGCGATCTCGCCGGCGAGGACTGTTTCGACGCGTGCGTAAAGAAGCGAGTCATGCGCCGCTGACATGACGACATTATAACGTCGTGCGGGTTCACGTGAACCCATATTGCGAATAGCGCCTGACGGACGGGCCACTCGGATGTTGAGCCAAGCAGCGCCCCCAAGCCGAAAGTCGGCTTCGCTGACTCCACGCCCGTTTATGGCCAACTTTCGGATTGCCGACGATCCACGAACTTGGCTCGCTTCCAGGTGGGTACGGAGGCAACCGTATTCGGATTCGCGAGAGCACGATCAGTCGAGCTTTTGTCGGACACTTTTTAGAATTTCCTCCGAGAGTCGCGGATCCTGCACGGCGCGAGCCAGTACTACGCCACCCATCATCGCCGCCGCCCGAAAGATGGCTTCTTTCCGGTCCCCACCCTCAGCGGAAAGCATGTTCTCAAGTCCCTGCTCGAAGGCGACTTTGAGTTCAGGGGTCGAGCGAGCTACCTCCTGCGCCAGCGCGGCCATGGTGCAGCCGTCGCCCGGATTATCTCGGTGCCACGGGCTCAGATACGCATCGGTAAACGATCCTTTGCTCTTCTTCCTTCGGCTGCGCTGGAGGCGACCTAGCGAGACTTCTTGGCCGTAGGCAACGGCAGCCGCCTGCAGTTCTTCCTTCGAACCGAAATGGGCATAGAACGCCCCGTGCGTCAGGCCGGCGGCCTTCATTACTTCGGCCACGCTTACATTCACAAATCCACGTTCACGGAACAGGCGGGAAGCCTCCTTCACAATCCGTTCATGTTTGGCGGCGGTCTCTTCGACGGGATAGCGCATATTTTTCTGCATCCTCCATCTATGATGGTCATCATATCACATGTATGACGGTCATCATATTTGATGCCCAGTCAAACAAAAAGGAGGCATTATGAAGCTCACAGGGAAAAAGGCTCTTATTACCGGCGGCAACAGTGGCATCGGTCTTGCCACGGCTCGTCTCTTTATTGCGGAGGGCGCGCAGGTCGCCATTACCGGTCGCGATCAGAGGACGCTCGACGCAGCAATCGCCGACCTCGGACCAAACGCGCGTGGCTACCGCGCAGACATCACTGTTGCGGAAGACCGCAAGCAGCTCTTCGCAGCCCTGGCCAAAGAGTTCGGGAAACTCGACATTGTTTTCGCCAATGCCGGCATCTCTGGCCGGACGCCTACCGGTTCCACTGACGAGGCCGTGTTCGAGAACGTAGTCCACACCAACCTGAATGGCGCTTTCTATACGGTGAATTCAGCGGCGCCTCTGCTGAACAACAACGGCAGCATCATCTTTAATGGGTCGGTACACAACTATCTCGGCCAACCCGGCGCCGCCGCATATGCAGCCACGAAGGGCGGCATCGTCTCGATGGCGCGTTCCATCGCCGCCGATTTTGCACCGCGCAACATTCGCGTGAACGTCGTCGCACCCGGCGCGACGAAGACTCCCATCTGGAAGCGCGGGCCCCGCGCCTCTATATCTGCAGACGAGTCCGCCAAGCAGGCGAAGTTCTTCTCGTCTGTCATTCCGCTGGGCCGTTGGGGCGAGCCCGAAGAACTTGCCAAGGCTGTGCTCTTCCTGGCCTCGGATGATTCCTCATACGTCAATGCAGTTGAGCTGATGGTGGATGGCGGAGCCACTGGCGCCCCTTTCGGAGCTCCCATTCTTCGCGGCTAACCGAACAGGGATAAGGCATGGAGCAACGGGCAGCACGACGCGAGCTTGCCGGACTGGTACGCAGCGTTACATGGCAGCGGAGCGGGCATGGACTGGAGCGGCCGATGCAAGCGGCTGTGTGCTTGTAAGCACTAGAAATTGTGGTTTCTGGTTACCAGAAACGACAAGTACGGAGAAAGAAATAAAACTTAAGGAGAAAGAAATGACTATTCAGGAGAAAGCAATGAAAACTTCGCAAATATACCGAGCTGATTCCGCGCCTCAGGCGCCCAAGTCAGCGCTCCGAGGCCGGATGCAACGTCTCGGATTAACCCTCTTCGCGTGCACGCTCGTCCTGGGTGTGACCGGTTCTGCGAGAGCCGCCGACGCTCGGGACGAAGCAGCCGTTCGATCGCTTGGAGATAACTTTGCCCAGGCTTTCCTTCAGAAGAATCCCGAACAGCGAGCGTCCTTATTTACCGAAAATGGAACCTTCGTGACGCCGCAGGGGGACTTTCTGCAAGGGCGGGTCGCAATGGTGAACGACTTCGGTCAAGAGGCGCAAGCCGTCAACGGCAACACGCAAGCGGCGTTCTCCAACTATCGGATCCGCTTTATCAATCCCGATGTCGCGGTCGCCGACGCGCTCCTTACCTTGCACAATGTCGTCGGTCCGGACGGGGCGGTCATCCCCGTGATCCCAGTCAACGTTTTCTACGTGGCCGTCCGCCACGGGGGTCAATGGCTGATCGGGGATGGGCGCGCGCATTTCGCACCCGCGCCGCCTAATGGCATGAGCGATCATGGGATGACCGATCATGGTATGGCCGCTCACAAGTAACGTGGAGAATGTGCCGCATTGCACGCGGCTCGATAAGGAACGAATCGCCACCAGCACGCCGGAGTCTGAAGCCGGCGTGCTTGTGGTTCGCAGGCACCGCCACCGGCTGGTGCGGTGCAGCTACTGGCTGAACTTGACAATCCTTCTCGGCCTCATCCTGAGCGGCAGGTCTATCTATTGGGCATCGCCGGTCTATCAGCACAACCAGATCCAGGAGAGCATCGACCCCTCGAAAGCGATCAAGCGTGACCTTCACAAGTGATCGGGCAGATTCAGAATCTCATGCCCTTAAGAAGTCACTGCCTGTCTTACTTCCAGAATGATGTCGACGACCTTCTGTGGCGCGCTTAGCAATGGTGTGTGATCTACGGCGAGCGACCTTATCGATGCTCCCATTCGTTCGGCCATGAAATGTTGCGTCTTGGGATTGATCATGCGATCCTCTTCCGCAATCAAGAACCAGGAAGGCCTGGATCTCCACGCCGGTTTGGCAACCGGCTTTTGAATACACTTCACTGAAATTGGCCGCTGGACAGCTGTCGATAATGCGATTTGTTCTGCGGTCGCATGCTGTGAAAAAGCATTTCTGAAGCCTTCATCCGGCATCCAGATAAAACCGTCAGCATCCGGAGTAAGTTGAGGCGATTGCGGGTGTTTATCATCGCGATAAAAGACCTGGGCAACCGTCTCGCCTTCGTCCGGAGCTAGCGCCGCGATATACACTAGCGCTTTCACGCGCTCGTCGTTCACCGAACCGATAACAGCACCTGCATAAGCGTGCCCCCCAAGAATCACCGGGCCTTGCGTACGGCCGATTGCGCGCTTCAATGCGGCGGTGTCATCGTCGAGAGAAGTCAGTGGGATCGGAGCTGCGATCACCCTCAATCCTTGTCGTTCGAGAGGAAGAATTACGTCTTTCCAACTCGAACCATCGGCCCACGCTCCATGAACCGCAACGAGGGTAATTGTTCCAGAACCTGTCACGTTTCGAATCCTTTCCGCACGTTCAAAGACTGAGGGGGCTGCCCTCGTTCAGAACAGCTGCTAATTGCGAACTCGCCGAACACGCTCGGCGATGAGAAGGACGAAAACAGCGCTCTCACCCAGCCGAGAGTTGCCGGCTCAGTTTGCGCCCCAGAAAGTCGCGAATCGTGCTCGCAATCTCCCGAACGTGCGTCTCAAGCGCGAAGTGGCCGGTGTCGTAAAAGTGCACTTCGGCATTTGGATTGTCCCGTTTGAAGGCTTCCGCACCCGGAGGCAGGAAGAAGGGATCGTTATTGCCCCAGACAGCTAGCAACGGCGGACGCTTTGTACGGAAATACTCTTGAAACTTGGGATACAAAGCAACGTTGCTCGCATAATCGAGGAACAAGTCCAACTGAATCTCGTCATTGCCGGGCCGGGCCATTAGCGCCGAATCCAGTTCGTAGGACTCTGGAGCTACCAGCGATAGGTCTTGCACGCCATGAAGATATTGCCATTTTGTGGTTTCAGGCGTAAGGAACTGACGGAGGGCTGCACGATTCTCAGCCGTGGGTTCTTTCCAGTACTTCTGGATCGGGTTCCAACCGTGGCTGAGGCCCTCCTCGTATGCATTCCCATTTTGCGAAATGATGGCGGTGACGCGGTCGGGGTGGGCCAAAGCCAGACGAAATCCAGTGGGTGCGCCGTAGTCGAAAACGTAGATGGCGTACTGTTCAAGGCCGATGGTCTGGCTGAAGCCGGCGATGACCCTTGCCAGATTGTCGAATGTATAGCGAAAGTCCTTGCGGTCAGGCATATCTGAAAAACCAAAGCCCGGCAGGTCAGGGGCGACCACATGATAGCGGTCCGCCAGTGCGGGGATAAGATTCCGGAACATGTGGGAAGAGGTCGGAAATCCGTGCAGGAGAAGAATGTTTGGACTGTTATTCGAACCCGCTTCGCGATAAAAAATCTTGCGGCCATCAACCTTGGCGTACAGATACTTGGTCATATCGGTCTCCTTTTAAACATCTGGCCCTGCTGAGCATTTGGATTGGCCCAGTAGACGTGCCCAGCGGCGACGTCGAGCACCGGGCAATCGGGCAAGTTCCGGCCTCCGGTGATGATGATCTTCAAATCGGAGCATCAGGGTTTGCGGCGGCGCTGAGGTCCAGGAAGAAGAGCCTAGCGGACATGGTTAGGTTTTTCGCCTCTGCGTCTGTCGGTGTGGAAGCTATCGCGCTCATGTAACGAATCTCCTCGCTAATGCGTCTACGTGGTCTCGAGTGAAAAAGGTTAACTAGCCTTCGCACGGTCTTTGTTGGTGTCATCGTCCTCCGCCCGCCCGAACGAAGGGAGGTACCGGCCGAAGTTCAATTCGAAGTCGCTCGCAACGCCGTAACCGATACCACGGATCTTGGCACGGCGCGCCTGCGCACCCGGCAATGCCAGGAGTGGGAAGAACAGATCGTTGCTCGATTTGAGCTCGGCAGCCGTCGGTGTCCCGAACCGATTGACCTGGGCCTTCGCTGCGGCCAGCGTTTCACGGTCGAACGAGGCCAGACGCCGGGCGAGCGTCTCGACAAAGGAGTCGAGGTCGTCATCGTCCAGCGTGCGGTTCACCCAGCTATAGCGCTCGGCGATATCAGCATCGAAGTCGTCACCGCTAAGCACGATCTCAAGTGCCCGCGAGCGGCCGACCAAGCGCGGGAGCCATTCCAGCGCTCCGCCGCCCGGAACCAGTCCCACGCCGACCTCGGGGTTGCCAAATAGGGCGCTTTGCCGACTGGCGAAGCGCATGTCGCAGGCCAACACGAACTCGTTCCCGATGCCGCGGGTGCGGCCGCGAATCTTAGCGATGCTAACGACTGGCGCGGACGAGAGGCGAAGCACAAAGTCGCGCCAAAGTCCAAGCACCTCGGGCCGTTCAGCTGCCTTGGCTACGTCGAGATGGGCAATGAAAAAATCGGGATTCGCCGACTGGAACACGACGACCTTCACGGACGGGTCCGCCTCGAGGTCGGTCATTAGCGCTCCCAATTCGACGATCGTTGTGGGAACAAAGATGTTGATCGGCGGGTTGCTGAAGGTGATCGTCCACCGACCCGGAGAGGTACGGTCGGTATTGAATTGCGAATGGTCAGGCATGGCGCATCTCCTCTTCCTTAGTGACGTACAGAGTACTCATATCGGTCTCCTTTTGAAGATCTGGCCCTGATGGGCTTACAGCGGGCCACCAGCGGCATGGAATGCGACTCCCTTTCACATTTGTGAGATTCGCCAACTCAAAAACGGTTTCATTTATCGCTGCGTAATTTGCAGAGAGTCAAAGTGATCGCCCCCATCCTCTGTTCTCCGATTCCAGGATCCATCAAAGCCGGGAGCCAAGGCTCGCGCATCATCAGTGGTGCGCGGTCCAGTCTCGTCTTGACAGCTTCCACTGTCAGGTCAAGTATTTGCGCGGTTTCTTTGGTACTAAGGTGCTGCACATCTCGCAAAATCATGACCCTGCGGTATTTTTCGGAAAGAGACATCATTGTTTTGGTGAGAGCTTGTCTAAGCTCGCTCCGCTCCAATGCTTCCGAGGGGATCTCCCGCCAATCTGCCGTTTGCAATCGACTTACGAACAGAGCCGCGATGCTGCCGCCCCGCAGGCCGGGCAACTGTGTAGCTCCACAACACTGGCTCCGAACACAGGGTCAGGAGCCACTTCTGTTGACTCTGATGGCAGCACTTTCTCTGCGTGGTGATTCATGTCAGCACCGCATCGAGGGCATTTCATTTTCTCGCTGGTTTCATCTTTGACTCTCATCGCCAGCATGCCGCGATCAATATGTTGGGAAAACGTGCGCAAAATACTGCGAGCCACGTCGTAGCGCTGGTTGGAAAGAGTGAGTCCCGGGAGCGCGATCATCGTGTCGCGGCTCCAATCACTAAACCAGTGATATCCGGCGATTACGCTCTGCTGTTCACCGCGGGAGACAATGTACTGGTGGGCTGCGGCTGCTAGTGAGGTTAGAAAGTCATCGCCGACTGGTGAGTGGACCGAATTGTCTTTTCGCCGCGAGATCTCACGCTTGCAGTATTCTTCAGCCGCATCCGCATCGTGCGATTCGGTGGAGGCGATAATGCTGACCTTTGGCTCTGAGCTCAGATCAAAAACCAGAACACAGGGGTTGAACAGATCTTCGGTGAAATCGAGCCCCCGTTCGCGCTCGGCTTCGTATTCGAAATTACGATACCAGTGCCAGGTGCTCTCGACTTGGTCGGTATTGTTCGCGAGATGAAGCGTTGGAAGACCGGGATATGGCGAAACACTGATCTCTCCGGGCTGCTGCTCGATTCTGGGGTTGAGCCCCTCATTCTCGTGCGTCAGATTGTGATAGTCACGAAAGGCGATCAGGGGCCGAATTTCGAGTTGTATTCTCGCTGCTTTGCCCTTAACCCGATATTGGATGACAGTGGTGTTCTCTCCTTGGACCATGAACACCTTTTTTTCGACCTCAGTTGTCTCCACGCCGAACGTGAAAGTTGGGAACGGATCAAGCCGGAATTGCTTGAGATACTGAAAGCCCACGGGATGTATAACGCCCGGGTAACGATTCGTTCCGAGCTCATATCTTCGCCCGTCGATGATCAGGGTCTCTTCCAGCTTTGACAACAGAACAAATCTGCCCACTGGCGGCTTCGTCGCTGCGACCAAAAGTCCATGGTATCTGCGTGTGTTACATCCGTTGATGGTTGCAGATGCAAATCCAGCGAGCCCGTTGGTTTCAAGCCATTCACGACGAAGCCCGGCATCCAGGTTAGCACAAATCTTTTCTCCGAATCGGATCATGACACGCTCTCCAGAGCAGGCGCGGCTGTGACGCGAGAAGTTGACAGGGGCGAGCTTCTCTCACCCTCATCGGCGTGCGAAATAGTGGGGGCACGGAAAGTCTGGAACTGCACGAGATCCTTTGTGAACAAGAGATCAAGAGTCCAGTCCAAAGCGACACGAAGTTTCTTCTCGAATCGCGGAAGTTTGCTTAGATAAATCGTCCGCCACATCCACCACGCAATGAATCCGGAAAAATTGATTCCGAAGATGTTGGCCACGCCAGTTCGGCGTCCGATTGCGGCAAGTTGTCCAATCGTGGAAAAGGAGAATGGCTTCAGATTTCCGCTACGCACGCTCGCGATCAAGTTCCTGGCGAGGGTTTTTCCTTCGCGCAAGGCATGCTGAGCGGTCGGAGGGTGAAATTGGCCGGTCTTTTTATCCGGTACGAGCGCACAATCGCCCAGGGCCCACACCCCAGGCCAGTCTGGCACGCACAACATTTCGTCCACCTTCAAACGCCCGCGTTCCTTAACACAGGGGAGGCAATCGACCGCCGGATTCGGAGAGGTGCCGGCGGTCCAGATGAGAGCTTTACTCTCGATCTGCTCACCGGTGCTGAGCTGGACACCGTTGTCTGTCACTCCTGTCACCCGTGTGTTTACTCGAATCTCGACTCCTCGTTCGGCAAGCTTCTTCTCGGTGTAGCGACCCAGCTTTTCCCCGAGTTCGGGCAGGATTACGTTGCCGGGATGCACGAGCACAACCCGCAGCATGTCTCGACGAAGATTGTTGTAAAAGTGAACTGCTTCGTGAATGAAATCGTTGATTCCGGCGACGGTCTCGACGCCCGCAAAGCCGCCACCAGCGACGACAAAGGTGAGCAATGGGCGCCGCACTGCTGCGGAGCATTCAGTGTCGGCCTCCTCGAGATGTGCTATCAGGCGATTTCGTAAGTGGATGGCGTCGCCCAACGACTTCATCGTCAGCGCCTTTTGTTCGAGTCCGGGAAGATTGAAGAGGTTCGTGATCGAGCCGAGCCCGATAACAAGGTGATCGTATGGAAGGTCGCGGTGGTGATGATCAAATCCGTGAGACACGGTGACGAGCTTGCGTTCCAGATTAATGGATTCAACTTCCCCAGCAAAAAAGCTGACCCGTCTCAGTAGTTTTCGCACGGGATTCACGATATTCGTGAGATCGAGATCGCTGGCGGCAACCTCGTGCAACATGGGAGTGAACAGAAAGAAATTGTCCCGGTTCACCAGCGTGATCTCGACATCGGGATCGCGAGCCAAGGTGTTATCGAGGTGGATGGCCGCGTGTAGTCCTGCAAAGCCGCCGCCGAGAATCCTGATCCTCTCCCGATCCATACCAGCCGCGATCAGGAGCCCGGCTGCGTGCTCGAGGAAAAAGCCAGAATGATCAATGTTCGAGTATCGGCTCTTGGGACAGAAGAGTCGGTCATGTAAGGCTGACTACCAGAAAGTTCCTTGGCAACCGGCAAGTTCGGAGCAGATCTCATGAACGTTTCCCCCATGCCGACCAGAGTATCGATGAGGGCATCATGAAGCTGGGATTGTTCAACCGTGCCAGATCCTCATCGAATTGCTGCGGGGTGATGTAATTGGCCTCAATCATCGCATCTCGAAGCTGTTCGAAGTTCACCCGCATCATCGCGATACCAGGAGATCCGCTTTGCCACATGAATAATTGCGCCGACGCTCCCACGCTGCTCAATCCCTTTTCTCGCAGTAACCCGGAAAGCAATCGTCCATACCGACGATTCACGCCGCCGCCTTCCAAAAGCCTTAGCACTGCGACATGGGTCGGCAAAAGCACTTCGCCTGAACCGAGTGCCGGATCCGGCGGAATGGAGCAGCTATCATATTCCTCGACCAATTAGCCACCCTCCCACTTTCAAACTGGAGACCATGCGCGCCAGAGCGGCATCGCGCTCGCGCACGTGCATCAGCACAAGACGCAGTGTGAATCAGATCGAACTCTGCGTCGGGCAGAGGATCGGAGCCTATGTCATGGGCGCGTACATCTAGAGTGGGGCCCCGCAGCTCTAGGAAACGGATATCGACGTCGGTGACCAACACACATCCCGTGGGGCCCACACGATCTGCAAGCCACCTCGCAATCGTTCCACTGCCGGCACCAACCTCCAAGCAGCGCCATCCACACGCAACACCCAAGGTTTCCAAATGATGGATGGTTTGTGGATCATAGATTGCGGCTAGCGCTGCGAATCGAATGGGGAATGCAGCCGTCCCTGCCCTTGCAGCAGTTCGTCGACAGGCATCTTGCGAAAACTGGGATCGGCTACCGACCCAGTCTAGTGTTGAACTATCTCCACACACAAATCGCTATGGTGGAGGCCGGACAGGGAATTGCGATCGTTCCTTCCTACACATTACCGGAGTGCCGCAATCGAGGGTTAGGGATCCATCCATTGCTCAAACCTACGGTGCATCCTGACTTCTACCAGATCCGCAATGGCGGTAGGAGGCTTTCGCCCGTTGCAGAAGAGTTCACCGAGTTCTTAAAGAACTATATAGTTACTTGGGCAGGTAAATCCGGTCTTCTGTCGAAACGGTGATTCCGCTCGGTGACGACTCCCGAATAACAGGCTATGCGGAAGTAATCTGGCGGCGGTCGGTCACTTGTGTTTCGCGGCCGTGGCCGCTCAGTTCACCGACTAGGAAGGCGTCATCGCCGCCAGCATGTCATCCTGCGCTGCCAGGCGGTCCTTGCTGACCGGACAAAAACCTGCGGGTTGTCGTAGTCCACATCTGTCCACTGCAAACCATCTCTAGGGGCTCAACGTCCGCTTCGGCAAGTTCGCGAAGCTCATCCTTGATATAGTGCCGCGCGAGATCGCCAAACATAACCCGGCAGGTCAAGCCCAGGTCGTGGTTGCGGTTGAGGCCACGATACTCTACTTCCGCTCAGGCGTCTTTCGTTCTGGGAGAGGAAAGCGCCCCGACAACGATGGTGTTCTCTACCCTGGGGCTATCTCGCGGGTTCTGCAGCAGTGATAAATCCACACGCATGACGAGATACTTTGTACCCTTCTACGCCTTGCCGACGAGGTTGAGTTTTACCTTGAAAATTCTTGGTGGTCGTGAGAGTGGCGCCGACTCTCATGCAGCCTTTTCGCCGATTCTTAGCTGCGGCCAAACTTCGATGGGACCGGCGTCTCATTTCACTCTCAGGAACCATAAGGCGACGCGAGTGAAGGTGTGCGTCAGTAAGCGACGGCTGGTAATTGTGGAGTGGGCGGACGGAAGGAACATCCAGGCAAGTACTCGGATCGTGATCGGTAGATCGTAAGGCATTCCCTGATCCGACTTGGACGGAAAGAAACGGCCGAGTACCTCCAATGGCCGCTCTCGGAACTGGTCGATCATGGACACCTGGTGTACGCAGGAGACCGTGCAGTAGGGGGCACAGGGCTTGACAGTGTGATATTCCCGCTCCAAGTCTTCCTGCCCGTACTGCTCGAGCGGTATGCCGGGGAAACCACGTTGCTGCGAACAGTAATGCACCAGTCCATTCTCGCAAATATAGAGATAGCGACTGCCGGCACGACAATGCCAGTCGTTGGAGAGTCCGCGAACCAGATTTTTCTGGAACTGGTTGTAATACGCGAATGTCGAAAAAGACTTGGTAACTACGCTCACAACCTCCTGGTAGACCTGTTGCTGTAGTTCGCTCAAGGGTCGAAGCTGGCCACCACCATCGTGAACGATTCCAACCGTGGTCACGAGACCGAGTTCCGCTGCCCGCCGAGCAACTTGCGTTGCATCCTCGGGATGCTGGACGGATGTTCCAATCACTGAATTAATGTTAACTTGAAATTCTGCAAACTCGGCCAGCCATTGAAGCTTCTTGTCCAACACTTTTAAGCTTTTCTTCGAAACCTCGTCCGGCGTGGCGTTGTCAATGCTGATCTGAAGATGGTCGAGGCCAGCACGGTTGAGGAGCCTAATGCGGTCTGGAGTGAGCAGGTACCCGTTGGTGATCAGAGTAGCAAAAGCGCCCCGACTGCGAATGTGCCGAATGATCTCGTCTAGTTCCGGGTGCAGCAGTGGTTCTCCCCCACTGATTGTGATGACAGTTGTTCCCAATTCAATCAGTCGGTCCACGCGACGCAGCATTACAGCAGTTGGAACAGGCTGCGAGAAATCGTCATATTCATTGCAGTAAGTACAAGAAAGATTGCACCGCCGGATCGGTACAATATGCGCGACAATTGGATGGCGCGGAGAATGCAAGGCTTTTGCGACGACGCGGGCTTGCCGCAGGTGCTGCGAGATGGCGCGAATTTTGCGCTTTATGCGCGTCGTGAATGTCGCACCGTTCCGAGGTGGAAATGATCCAGGTTCACCCATTGGTAGTTGCCTACCGATCCTAAGCTGACGAACGATTACCGTTTCCTACCAAAAGCAGAAAGTGCCAAAAAACACCAGGACAGCGACGAGTAATGCGAGCAGAACATCGGCCGCGTAGTGATAGCCACCCACGACCGTCGCCACGGCTATGCTGAGCGCCACACTGAGGAAGATCACGCCCGCACGGGGCTGCAATCGAAGCAGTACGAGGGCGGCCGCGGTCGATGCTGCTACGTGAGCGCTCGGAAACGTAATTGCCTGAATGCTCGCCCGACGGAGCACCAACCGATTTAAGGCTCGAATTCTGTTGGACGGGATTTCGAAACTGTCGTAACCGGTCAATACGCGCGGAGGCAACGCCGGCACGAAGGGTGTCACCGCGAAGCAAGTGTACGTAGCAAGCAAGACCACCACCCAATAATAGTCCGAATTGTGGCGCATGCCGGCGATATAAAGAGTAGCAATGCCAAGTGGGATCAGGGGATAAACCATCAGATAGGCGAGCTCCAGGTAGAGTGCGTGGAGCGGGCCAATGGATGCTTTTGCAGGTTGGATATGTACGGCTTTAAAGAAGGACACATCGAATGCAGCAAGCCTGGCTTGCACGCTCGGTTTTGGTCCCGTGAAAAACTCACCGACCTGCCAATACGGTACCAGCAGCAAGGCAGCGGGAAGCCAGTCACGAACAACCGTAGAAAAACGAGGGGAGACAAAGCAGGACATGAAACGGGCTAGCAAAATGGCTGCGATTGCGAGGGTCGCGAATGCAGTTACCTTAAGTTGCCGACGACGTGCGAGGGGAAATCTCCAAGCCGCCAAGACAAGAATCGAGAAAAAAGTGACCTCAATCCACTCAGCGACTCGCATTTATCGCGACCATGCCAGAGCCGGAGCCTCTTTCCAACGTTGACGCGTCCCGCCACAGGTCGGGATTGCCAGCTTTTTCTGGATGCAGTTCCATTAAGAGCAGCCTGCTGTCTGAATAGTAAGTCCCGCCGGTGGCCGTCTCTCCCGCGAATACTGGATCGATGCAATAAAGGTATTCTTCGTGCGCGACCAGGCGGGTGTTTGCCAAATTAGCGGCAACAAAATCACGCTCCGCGTCTACTTCAGGGTCAATTCTGTGCGTGATCCGAAGTCTCTTCATCTGTATTTGAATTGCAACGTCGTGAGTTGCGGCGCCCACCCATATGGGGGTGCCGTCCATTTCGTAGTCAGTTCTCCAAATTCGGAGGTGATGGCGCCGGGCCACGATCGAAGTCGGATCAGGCAGCGCATAGGAGTAATCCTGTCCTCTCCCGAACACGTAAAGCTTGGCCATCGGCAGCTTGGTATAGTGTTCCCGCTGCTGCAACAGGTGCCAAACAATCGTAGGCTTCGATTTGTCGGTTTTCAGCCAGCCGGCACGCTCGAACGCCCCTTCCAAATCGTCTTTTTTTGCGATGAAGATCAGGTTTAGCATGTCGCCCTCGCGGCCCTCACCATCCACCGTGCGGGAGGGTAGGAAATCGATCATTTCACGGAGTTCTGAAACGTTCGCGTTTCCACCCAACAACTTCACTGTCTCCACGACGGCATCACCGGTGATGTGGGCTGTCACTTCTGTGCCTTTCAGGACAGTACTGTCGCGGCCGCGGGAAAGCAGGAATACCGGTGCGGCGGGCAAGTAAAAGAGCCCAGTAATCATCATCTCCGCCAAAATAAGCTTAGAACGCGACCTTCCTTTTATTTCCTTGCGGGCTTGCAACCCAACCTCATCGCCGGTGATGAGCTTGACTGAATCGAGCTTGATAACGACTTTGCCTCCAATTCCGAGGAGGCGCTTACCTTTAACTGCAACGACCGAACCGCTCGCGATGGTGCCCGCCCGGATGATCGTGAATCCGCCCACCGTCACGTTCTTGACGACCACAAAGTCGAGGCGATCGCCGGTACGAGCGTGCGCAGAAGAAATTGTCCGGAGCATTCGAAGATTGACCGGAGTACCATCGGGAATGACCAGCCGACTAGGGCTCACGTGCACTTCCTGGCCCCAAAAGCTATAGGGCAGAAGAAAAAGAAAGAGGAGTGTGTAAGCAGGGAAACACCGATTCGTGCGGGGCATGTGGCGCCGCCTTCCTTTTGGGGTCGAGCCTCTCAATCGCGAAGGCTCAAGGAGTGGCCGCCACTATGGGTCTTCGTCTCACCAAGTATTGGAGGTCCTGCGGGCTTTGTCTGGTCAAAATTGCACAGTCAGTTCTGTTCCAAGGAAAATTCCCGGAAGTGAACATCAGCACCACAGAGGACAGATGCCACAATGCCGATAGAATGCAGGTACCCTCGTTTTACTATGGCGCACTAAAGAGTGCTAAACCCAAGATCACGATCGGTACTGTCCGAGCGCGTTTTGTCTCTCATTTCCTTTAATCGGTTGGGGCAACGCTTTCTGAATGAATTCCCAACCGGTGCGAGCCGAATGTCGCAAACCCGCACCGGTTGGAGTTAAACCAACTTTTCGGTCACCGCCTTATTGCAAGCTTCCTGTAGTGACGTTGGCCGGGTTGCCGATGGCGTCGCCGGATACGAGAAGTTCAACTCTCCGGTTCTGCTGGCGGCCGGCGGAGTTGTCGTTTGAAGCCACCGGCAGAGTGTTGCCGAAGCCTCTTGCGGTGACTGAACTTGTGGTTACGCCCTCTTGCACCAGATAGTCGCGCACCGAATCCGCACGGTTCTCAGACAGTTTCTGGTTCATGTCGTCGCCGCCTACGTTGTCCGTGTAGCCGCCGACTTCAATGTTGAGTCCCGGGTAGGCAAGCAGGATGCCGGCGACTTTCGCCAGCTTCTCCCTGGCGCCCGGCTTCAACGAATACTGTCCGGTATCAAACAATACGTCGGACATGCTGACGATGAGCCCGCGTGCGCTGTCGCGAGTCTGGAGTATCGAATTCAATTGCTCTGACAAACGTGCGCGCATAGCAGCTTTGTCGCTGTCCGCTTGCTGTGCAGCCAGGCGAGACCGGTCGGCATCGGCCTGAGCGGCGGTAACCGCTGCCGCGGATAGTGCCTGATTTGCGGCCATGTCCGATTTTGCTTGCGCTGTGTCCGACTGAGCCTGCTCCTTCTGCCGGTTCGCGTCGTCGGCTTGGGCTTGCGATTGAGCCTGTGCGTCTGTGGAGGCTTGGCGTTCGTTGGCTAGGCGCCGGTCATCCATTTTCTTGACTGCGATGGCTCGAGCATCTTCGGCCGTTTGGACTGTCTCGCGGGCGACTGCGATCAGCGGCTTGTCGGGAACGTTCTTTCTGGTGGCATATTCGTCCGTGTTGTTCATCAACTGGACGGCTTTCTGATAGCTTTCGGGGGCGTACTGCTCGGCGCCTTCGGATTGAGCGATGCGCAGAGCATTGCGTGCCTCAAAGAATTCCAGCGGCAGTTTGGCATTCAGAACCACGGGGTCGAACTTGTAGCCGGTCGGGATGTAGCCGCCCCGCTCCATGAGTTCGTACTTCGCATCCACCGTCTCGACGGTCCCTTTGGTGTCCTTACGAATAACATTTTCGAGCACCACCACGTTGCTGGGTTGGCGCACCGCATAATAAGGTTCTGCCGTGACGATGAGGGCGAACGCCTGAAGGTCAGTGGTCACGTGCAACTTGCTGCGGTCGTTGCCACCCACTAAAACCTCGCCCAAGTTTACGGCGCGGCCTTCCGGCGAAATCGCCCACAGGATGTAGGTCAAATATTCGTTGCCGAAAGTCGTGGGTTTCTGCAGATTGCCAAATTCCGCCTTAACCTCGATGGTTCCCCGTTTGCTGTTCACTTCGGCTTCGCCGTTGGCGGAGGGCATGAGATTCGTGCCCGTGAAATCCACCTTCGTGGGGCCGCTGTGATGCCTGTAGTTGACCGCTGGCGTGGTGCGGCTGACTACGACTACCCGGAACGTGGGCGCCTGAGCCATGGGCTCGACAGCCACGGTAGTTTGAGGATTGGCTTGAGCGAATGCGCTCACACTTAATGCGATTCCAGCTACTGACAACAGTTTCGTTTTCATGTGTTCTCCTTGGCAGATGTCTGCCTGTTACGCAATCTCATCGTGTCTATCGACAAAGTGTCCCTACCTCTTCTGTTGCCAATCCGTCACCCTTTTCCGATGCGGACGGCGGAGAGGGAATGAAATAGTCCAAATACATTCAGCAGCCACAGCACCACGGCGATGACCACCACGCCATTCAAGATTGACTTGATGGACGACTGCATTGGAATGAAACGGTTGACCAGCCACAGCAGAACACCCACTACGATGAGAACTTCCAGGAGTTGAATTAACGGCATAATCTCTGACCTTTCTTATTTCGAGGGCTAACGCCTCGCATCCGCGCCGAGGTGTCGCCTGAATCTGTTCTTCGCAAGCTTCTAGGGTCGAATCGTGTTCGCCGGAGGTCCCACGGCATACACACGGATTACGAATGCCAATGGGCTGGATGTGGCCGCTTCGATGTGATTGCTTGAGACCTTACCCACAGCGGCCTAAAAGTGAGAGTCAACGAATTGGCGGTCGTCGCTCTCTCCACACACTCAGGAGAATAATAATGACAGGTGTAGACTTGCGTGTCTGAGCTAGATTGCTCACATGTGAAGAAATAGGAGTGCGAGGCCGGTGCCAAATGAGCTCAAAGCGCGGCGACCTCGGCCCGTTCCACCTGGTCAAGTGGCGTACAGCCGTTGGCGGCAGCGCTCGACCGTACAGGTTGCATCGAAGCCCATGAATATTCGAATTCTCGCCCACATTGGAAACAGACGCGGTAGCTTCGTTTCTTGATGGTGAACACGCGACTCATCTGACCGTGATGGCAGCCAAACGCCGACTGCAGAATCCAGAGCAGTGGTTTCATAAGTCCTGCGCTCGTCTGCGCTCGCTACTTCCATTGGCGTCCAGCCAATCGAGTAAGGAACGAATGCTGGCCCGAGCCAGGGCAATGGAGCAGTCAGCAGCTCCGTAGTAAACATTGAGACTGTCGCCATCGGAGTCGATCGTATATCCGCAGGGAAATACAACATCATCGACGTCGCCGTGACGCTCGTAATCGGCTTCTGGCCCAAAGATCCACGAATCCCCTCGCAGTAAACACTTCGCCGGATTCTCAAGGTCGAACAGCCCTAAACCCAGCCGGTACAGACAGCCCGAAGGCGTGTGCCGCACACCGTGGTAGAACACGAGCCATCCTCTGGAAGTCTCGATCGGCGGCGGCGACAAACCAATCTTGTTCGCGTCCCACCAGGCGCCGCGGCGTGCCTCCAGCATCAGCTTGTGCCTGCCCCAATAACGCAGGTCGGGAGAGTAGGAAACCCACATGTGCGATCCCAGCGGCGTCATGGGCCGATGAATAAGCGCCCAGCATCCATCAATTCTCCGAGGCAGTAACGCGGAGTCTTTATCATCTGGCGGCATGATGACCCCATAGCGCTCGAAGCTGCGGAAGTCCTTGGTCAGGGCCAGGGAGACGCCGGGGCCGCCGCGTGAATAGGAGGTGTAGGTGACTACGTATTGCTGCAACTCGGGGACGAAGGTGATACGCGGGTCCTCAATGCCCCAGATTTCTTCGGGATGTTCTTTGGGGCTTGGCATCAGCGTCGGTTCGCTATCAATTTGCCAATTGTCCACTCCGTTGCGCGAGCGGGCGGCACAAAGATGGGACAAGCCCCGTCGATCCTCGACGCGGCAAAGCAGGAGGGTCGACCCGTCGGCCAGTAGGGTCGCGCCCGCGTTGAACACACTATTAATGGAGTATGGCCAGTCCTTAGCGGTCAAAATTGGGTTGGCAGGATGGCGAAGAAGCAGCGGCTCGTGACGAATTGTTGTTGCAACGCTCATAGGTGTTCCTTCAGTGGCCTTAATCAAAGCCTAGTGGGTGGGAGCAACAAATAGCTCACCGCTTGTTCCCGAACTATCGGGTTCTGGCAGCGAGCTCATTTCGAGGAGTGCCATCAAGAACGATAGTGTGGATTCTGCTCCCTGGTTCTCGTTGGCGCGATCGGGGTGCAGACCGTCCCGGCAGCCGCCGGTGACGGAATCATAAAGAGGAAGTTGCAGATCGTTATCGCCGAGGAACCAGTTGAAGGCCGACCAAGCCTCATTGTGCCAACGGCCGTCCCCGGTTATGCGGTAGGCTTGCAAACAGGCGGAGACCGCACCGGCGGCCTCGAGTGGCTGTTGATCGAAACGGGCTTTTTCTTCACCCCGGCGATAGAAGCCTTGCGATCCGATCGGTACGAAATGGCCGTTGGTTGCGCAACGCTGAGTTTCAGTGAGCCAGTTGAGCGCTTCGAGACCGGCGGAAACCATACGATCATCCGCGCAAGCCGAACCCACCAGCAACATCGCTTGGGGCAATCTCGCATTTCCGTAGGCCAGAATGTTCTCGAACCATTTCCAATCCGAGGTGCGAATCGACTCGTACATTTCAAGCAATCGCGTGCTGAGAACGGACCTTATTTTCTGTGCGTCCCGGTCGCCGGGATACGAATCGAGGTATTGCTGAATTCCGAGCAAGGCGTAGGCCCAGGCACGTGGACTGCTGAATTCCATCACTGCCGGAAGGGAGATCTCGAACAAACGCCCCGCGGCCGCCCTCAAGCCCTGATTCTTTGATCGCCCTAGAACCGTTCCAAGCCCCCACAGCGCACGCCCATGACAATCCTCGGAGCCCTCCGCTTCGTTCCACCGGCGATCGTAGCCGAGAAAGTTTCTGAATCTACCCTTCTCTGGATTGAACGCATGCTGCAGGAAGGCCAAGTACCGAAAAGACGAATCTTGGGCAGGCTCATGGTGCTGGTCCTTCCCCAGTTGCTCCAGCAGAACTGCGAAAAGGAGTGCGCGAGCATTGTCGTCGGTGGTGTATCCCTCTGCGTAGTTAGGGATGGTGAAGATTGCGTGCTGCAGCATTCCGGTGTCATCGGTCAGCCTGTTAAAGTACTTCAGGTTCAGTCCCGGCAGCTGATTCAACGTTTTTTGTGCAACGCGGGCGGAGAACCGCACTTGTGGAGTCTCCATGCGGTCGCTACGAACGTGTATAAAACTTTCCATGTAACCCTGCGCCACTCTTTTCCAGACCATCTCGCGCGCGAACAAGTAAGCACGCTTACGCATTGCGTGGCGTATTGCCGGGGTATCCAAAAGATCCACTGTCTTTCGCGCGATAGCATCGGGATCCTGGAAGGGAACCAGCGCGCCACGGCGGTCGTCCAGCAACTCGATCGCATTCCAATATGGGGTCGAGATGATTGCCTTGCCCGCACCTAGGGCATACGCAAGCGTCCCGGAAACTACTTGGGCTTCATGGCGGTAAGGTGTGATGTAAATGTCCGCCGCGCCAATGAACTCAACCATCTCTTCGGGGCTGACGAAGCGGTTGTGGAAGATTACGTTCGCTTCCACCCCCACTTCCTTCGCCAAGGCTTGCAAGTGAGCTCGATACTGATCGCCCTCGCGACGGAGAATGTGAGGGTGGGTCGCGCCCGCGACCATGTAGACAACATTTTTGTGTCTGGACAAGATCTGCGGCAGCGCCTGAATAACGTTTTCGATTCCCTTGTTCGGCGAGAGCAAGCCGAATGTAAGCAGTACCGCTTTTCCTTCCACACCGAAGCGGTCCTTGTAGAAATTCGGATCGAGGAATGGCAGGTCCGGAACGCCGTGAGGAACCATATCGATTTTGCTGCCGGGCACTTTGAAGATCTCCTGCAAAAACTGGGAAGAGAGCCGGCTCATGACGATGAGGCGGTCCGAAAGATCCGCGATCTCTTCCATCACCGCGAGCTGGTCGGGATTCGGCTCGCGGAGGACTGTATGGAGAGTGGTCACCAGCGGCATCTTCAGGCTGCGCAACAGTTGCAAGACATGGCTCCCGGCGGGTCCGCCGAAAATTCCATACTCGTGCTGCAGGCAGACCATGTCGATATTGTTGAAGTTCAGGAACTCAGCAGCCTCCTGATACGATCTCAAATCGTCCTGGGCGAGCGACCATCTCACTCGTGCAGGATAGTCATATCCTTCTTCTGTGTCGTTTACGGGTAGCGCCAGCAAACGGGCGGTTCCGTACTCGGCGGAAATGGCCTGGCACAAGTCGGTGGTAAACGTCGCAATTCCACACTGCCGGGGCAGATAGTTCCCGACCACCGCGATCCGGCTGGGCAGCGATGGCTTTGATTGCGATCGCGTTCGAGCCGCTGAAACTTCCTCCCGCACCACGGGGCGGAGTCTGACGACTTCTAACATCCCCTCGGGGAACACTGTGTTTGGTAGCGACATTAGCTCCTGCTCGGCGAGAATAGCTGTTGATAAATGTCAGAGTTCCCGATAAACCCGACGCGTCATCCGATTTGGTCCGAGGTCCTCGGGTACCGGCGCGTGTTTTCGTCCATGTGTAGAGTTGGCCTCTTCTAGTATTCAACGAAAGTGGACGTAAGAACTGGTCAAAATTGATCACATGCCTCGCCGTGGGACCCGGGGGGACGAAAACTGGCATCGTCCAGAGAAAGGATTTAGGTCGGGATCGAGGAGCCAGCCCGCAAAGGAGCGGCTCGCAGCATGTGCTGCGAGCCGTCTCGTCGAAGGAGTCGGTTTGCTACTGTTGTCGCCGTTCTTCTGGTGCAGCTTCTTTTTCTGGCTTAGGAGCATTCTCTGGACGGGCTTCGGCCCGGGGAGCAGCCTCCGGATGAGCCTGGGTTTCAGCATGCGGCGCATTCTCGGGTTTGGCCGCTGCTTGTGGATGTGGCGCATTCTCCGCACGTGGGGCTGCTTCTCGCGGCTCGGCCTGCGGATGTGGAGCATTCTCTGGACGCGAAGCCGTCTCTGCGCGAGGCGCGGCTTCCGGGTGTGGAGCGCTTTGGGTTTGAGGCTTGCTTTCGTTCCGAGAGGCGTTCTCTACCGGACGCGGGGTGGTCTGCGGACGTGGCGCACTCGCCTTCTCGGGCGCACTCGGTGGCCGAGGAACGTTGTTCGCCGACTGAGCAGGTGGCGTCTTTGCTGTAGGCTGAGCTGCCGCACTCTTGGCTTCAGGTTTATACGGTGCTCCTGCTTGTTTAGCTGGTACACCGGCGCTAAAGGCTCCCGGTTTCGGGGTAGCTGCGACTGCCGGCTTCCCCTGGTTCACCGACACCCGTTGCTGCGGGTTCGCGCGGGCAGCCTGCGCATGTTGAGTTTGAGCGGCGACTGGGGCCATATGCTTTTCGTGTGCCGCAGCCTCCTGTTGAGAGTTCGGACGGGCAGTTAGTCCTCCGTTGCCACCGTTGTAGCTGACCCGGTTCACCGTAGTATTGTTGATCACCGTGGTGTTATAGGTGTTGTGGATGTTGGTGACGTTTACGTTATTCACCGCGCGGTTGTAGGCGAACTGTCCGTTGTCCCAGCGCCCGCCCTCGTAACCCTCACCGGTATAGCCGTAGCCATAATTGATTCCGCCGTAGAAACCGACGTGCGGACCCCAGTAGCCTTCGTTGAAAGCATACCCGCCGTTTTCCCAACCCCAATAGCCTGGAGTCCAGAGGAAGCCGACTTGCGGGGCCATCACCCACGTACCTGGCACCCAGTAATAATCGTCCTGGCTGTAGGCCCAGTAGCCAGGTGTCCAGATATAGCCCTGGGCGGGGAGGGGCGGCTGCTCGTACACGGGCAGCGCTGGCGGGGCGATTGAAACGGATATACCGATTTGCGCGAACGAGGCCGCCGAAATGGCGAGCACAACAAGCGCGAACAACAGCGAACGAATAGAAGGAATGAAACGCATGATATTTCCTTTTGCCTGGTCATCCTTGGCTTGCCCGGTGGTGCTCAGCTGCTTCGGGTTGCGTGGATGGAGAGGGTCGATTTCCGAACGAAACGTACGGCACGCTTTGTCTCGCTCGCAAATAGTTCTGCTATGACCTTCTCATTTCGGAGTTCCTACGTCTGGTCAATAACGCTCACAACGAATTCGAGGCGGACCGAACCAAGGAAGACGCGAAGGAACGCCAGGCTGAAATGAGCGAACTGTTCAAAATTGACCATCTTGTTGCTGAGCGGCGCTCCATGATGTAGCGATGACAGCCAAACGAAAAAAAGCCCTGGCGGTTCGGTGTCCTACCTGTGGGGCCAAGCCAGGAGAAAAGTGTGAACTTAGTACTGGCCAACCTCGCACCGATCCGCATAGAGACCGGCGCTTAGCGGGTGCGGAAAAGTAACTGCCAGTCCACTCCGACCGCACAGTCAAGGGATACGGTGGATAGATGGAGTCCGGAACGCGCTCAGCCTCTGGCCTGCTCGGCATCGCGCTGGGATGTCCGCCGTTCATCGTTGCCATCGAGGTAGCAACTCTGTTGGATGTGTCTCGAGTGAGCGGAAACGACGGTGTAGGGCACGCCCAGAAATCTCCTGGTAACGATCCCAGTCACCTCAAGGCAATTGAAATCCATCAGCTTCAGTTTTCCCAACATTCGCCCCACTGCCTTCCGGATACTCTCCGTTTCGATTGCACCGATGAACATTACCTTCACCTGTGCGGCCATGAAGAAAAAGTTCCATCCCGCGGCATGGATCTTGCGATCAAGAGCCAAGCCATCGAGCGCTTTGACCAATCCCCATTGGGCTGAGTAAGGCTCACTTTGGAACCCAATTGCTTGCGCCGCAACCGGATTGTCTCTAATCAGAATCGTCCCGAGTTGAACGTCCTCTGTCATGGAACCTCCTCTTGCCTCCGAACCCTTGAGCATCGTTCATCCGTTCGCGAAATACTGAGCAAAATGGGTCACCTTGGAACCAAGACCAAAAAGAAATTGGCCGTCTGGGTTTAGTCACGATTTATGCCAATTAAGGATTCCCTTGGACTAGAATTGGGACTGATGAGTTCTGCTAAAGCATCGAACGGTAAGAAGAAGCGCGATTTCGATCCCACCACTTTCCTCGCGACCATTGGCGATGGCAGGAAAAATGTGGCTGTCGTCAAGAAGCAAACCATCTTCGCGCAGGGAGACGGGGCAGACGCGGTGTTCTATATCCAGACGGGCAAAGTGAAGCTCACCGTCGTGTCGAAGACGGGCAGAGAAGCGACGATCGGCATGTTACGGGACGGAAACTTCTTTGGGGAAGGTGCGCTGGCGGGCCAGGCGCAGCGCATGGGATCTGCGGCTGCGATGACGGATTGTGCGCTGCTGCGCATCGACAAGAAGGCGATGATGGAAGCTCTCCATCGCGAACATGCGTTTTCGGATATGTTCGTCGCGTATTTGCTGGCGCGGAATATCCGGTATGAAGAGGATCTGGTTGATCAGTTATTTAATTCCAGTGAAAAGCGGCTGGCCCGCGTCCTTCTATTGCTGGCCCATTTTGGCAAGGAAGGTGTACCCGAGACCGTCGTCCCCAAGATAAGTCAGGAAACGCTGGCGGATATGGTAGGAACCACCCGTTCGCGGGTGAGCTTTTTCATGAATCGGTTCAGGAAACTGGGTTTTATTCACTACGCCGGCGGGATAGAAGGCGGATTGCAAGTCCACAGTTCACTGCTCAACGTCGTTCTGCACGATTGAGTGCGCCTGAAATTTTGTAGCCGACCTCCGCAGCTTCGGCTTCTGTTACTCGGTTGCTCCCGTATTCCTGGGCTGATCGGCACGCCAAACGTAAAGGAATTTTTCGTCGCTCGACGTTTCCACGGGGATGTTTTTCTCGCGCGTTACGCGGTTCAAAGCAGAACGAAGATTCTGCATCTTCTCGCCGTTCAGACTGCTCAGCGGAATCTTAACCGCCTGTTGAGCGTTCAGCTTCGATAGGTCACCCAGAATGTCCGCCACCGCCTTCCGATGTTTTCCTTTACGACCCTGCGGAACATCGGACCGATTCACTGCCGCATAGTGACTTCCGTTGCCGTTCCCTTTAGATCCCATGGACGACACTCCTTCCGGCAAAAATCGTACGCTAAAAATCCTACGGCGTAAATCGTAGTACAAAGAATCGTATGCTGCAACTAAAAATCTGACTGGAAACCTGGTATCGTGACGAGCCCTATCAGATTGGAGCGATCTACCGCGTACGCTTAAACCAAGGTTGGCAGTTTAGGCGATCCCCGATCTACCTAGCCATCCTGCTGCATACGGTTAGACTTAGGTTAAGTATTGTCAAGAAGATGCACCGCCTGCATTGTGCTAAGACTTGATAAGAGTTCACCCGTATGCTTTGGGCCGCGCTAGGATGATCGCGGTATGGGTGCGCCGAAACGCTCAGGAAGCTCCGATGCTGCAGCGATTCGTCCTAGGGCTTTCTTGTAGGGGGGCACCCAACCAAGATTCCGCTTGAACTGAAAAAATGAAACGCGAATTCGACCCTAATACCTTCCTTGCGACGATTGGCGACGGCAGGAAGATCCTGGTCGTTGAGAAAAAGCAATCGATCTTCACCCAGGGAGATGCGGCGGACGCTGTCTTTTATATCCGGGCCGGCAAAGTGCGACTCACCGTAGTATCCAAAGCAGGCAAGGAAGCGACCATCGGCATCTTGAAAGAAGGTGATTTCTTTGGCGAAGGCGCGCTGGCGGGTCAAAAGGTTCGAATGGGATCCTCTGCGGCGATGACAGATTGCGAATTGCTGCGCGTGAACAAGATTGCGATGATGGAGGCACTTCACCGCGAACACGCGTTTTCCGATATGTTCGTGGCATATCTGCTGGCGCGGAACATCCGCTATGAGGAAGAGTTAGTCGACCAGTTGTTTAATTCCAGCGAGAAGCGATTAGCACGGGTCCTTCTAATTCTGGCTCATTTTGGCAAGGAGGGCATTCCCGAGACCGTCATTCCCAAGATCAGCCAGGAGACGCTGGCCGAGATGATTGGCACCACTCGCTCGCGAGTCAGTTTTTTCATGAACCGGTTCAGGAAGCTGGGTTTTATCCATTACAACGGCGGATTGCAGGTCCACAGTTCGCTGCTCAACGTCGTTCTCCACGACTAGGCTCTCGCAACCCTCCAGTCAGGCGCACGATCAGCCTCTCGAGAGGCTTAGTCCCCTTGGCTCTGTCACAGTCGGGCGCAAAAAAGCCGGACCCCGGGGGAGGTCCGGCCGAATCGCGCTTAGGGTACAGAAAGTTGAGCAGTCGTGAGGGTCCGAACGTCGACACTGTCAATCCGACACTAACCCATGACTGCTCGATCGAACATGCCGAATGGTACGTTGCCCAAAATGGAACGACTGTTCAAAATTGCACAGTTTTGGAGAAAAAAAAGTCTAGACTGTCACTATCCGTGACTGGAGGCCTTATTTCATGACTGCCACCGAAGCAGGTACGGCGCACAGAGTTTTGCTGGTAGATGACGATAGCGCTGTGCTTGCGATGATGGGCCAAGGGCTTGAACGCAAAGGGTTCGATGTAGTTGCTGCCTCCAGCGTGACAGAAGCTCTAAGACGAATCGCGACCGAGAGTTTTGACGTCCTCATAACGGACCTCCATATGCCCAGCCCAGGCGACGGTTTTACCGTAGTCTCAGCCATGCGCCACTCCCAACCGAATGCATTGACCCTGCTGGTCAGCGGCTACCCTGACGTGCAAAGCGCCATGGCAGCCATCCTTTTAGAGGCGGACGAAATCGTCGTAAAGCCATTCGAGATCGGACGGTTTATCGATCTGGTCCGTGAAAAAGTCGTAAATCGCAAGCCTACTAGACGGGTAGACAAGGAGAGCGTGGGCGCGATCCTGCTGCGGTGCAGTACCGGTATCGTAGAGACCTGGTTGGTGCGGGCAAAACAGAGCAGTGAACTAAACCGCGTTTCGCTTAGCGATGAAGAGCGCACTGGACATCTTCCCAAGCTGGTTGAAGACCTGGCCCTCCGCCTGAGCAAGCCGCGGGCGACGGACAAGGACAGCGATGCCGTCTTTTCCGCCGCGGCCGTGGCCCATGGAAAGCTGCGATACCTGCAAGGCTACACTCCGGCGATGCTGGTGCATGAATCGCGAATACTCCAGGTGACGATCTTCGGAACATTGCAGGTCAATCTGGAATCTCTGGATTTCAGCCTGGTGTTACCCGACGTCATGACGATCGCGGACGAGGTGGATGCTCAGTTGACGCAGTCAATGGACAGTTACATGAAAGACATGCGGAAGACGGCGGCGTAGCCCACTGCTGCTGCTGTATCCGAGTCGTGCCTTTCAGAGGGTTCGGGAAAGGTGGGCCACTGTTTTTGCAAATTGTGACGGAGCCATTTATGAAAATCCTGCTATTTGCCGGCTTGCTGGTGGTAATGCTAGGTATCGCGTCCCTGATCGTGCCCGTTCCCCAAACCGAGACGCATGGCATCAAAGCTGGCGATGTGAACATCGGAGTCCAAACCAGTCACAGTGAGCGAGTATCACCAATGGTCAGCGTGGTGCTGATTGCCGGCGGGATTGCGCTCACCATTGCCGGTGCGCGTTCAGGTACTTCGAGAAGCTGACGCGAGTCTTGACGCTTTGCCAGATGTGAGCACTTTTGAACAGAATCGCCTGAGGCCTGGCCTATATACCTAACCGCTATGGCTAGCAACAACACTGTACTCTGCATTCACCGGGAGCCGACCCAACTCAGTTTGTTGCGAGAGAACGGGTACGATCTCGTAACCGCGACCGACGGCCACGAAGGCCTTCAGCTTTTCATGTCGAGGGACGTGGACGCAATTGTGATGGAGTACCCCCTGGGCCTCCTGGACGGTGCGGTCGTCGCGGCTGAGATGAAGCAGGTCAACCCACAGGTCCCCATCGTGATGCTTGCTGAGCACGCGGACCTCCCCGATGATGCTTTCAAGTCCGTGGACGCACTGGTAATCAAATCGGATGGGGATCACTTCCTGCTGGCCACCCTTCACTTCGTGCTGACCGTGAAGCCATCTCAGCGGCAACTGGAAAAGCTGAGGGCTCCAACGCCGGTACATCGCCGTCGTCCCGCCAGGTCCCGGGGAGGAGCGGACGGTGGTCAGTTCACGCTCCTCAACAGGCAATCGACCGAACGGACACAACTTTTCCCCCGAGAGTGTGGAGACGCATCAGGAATGGGATCATCCAATTCTGACTGACATCTCTACCTCCAAGGCTTTCATGGACGGCAGACACCAAGGCGATAATCAATCGCCTTAGTTCTGAGAGGAAGCCATATCGTCGCCATCGGCGGCACCGGTCTTAACGCACTGCGGACCATCAACCGTCTCCTGGGCAGAAACCGAGATCGCACCGTTGCGCGCCAGAGCCTTGCCACGTAAGGTGCCCCCGTTCAGCGTGACGCTGGTAAGCGCGATAATCTTCCCCACAAAAATGCTGCCCTTCCCGACCGTCGCCGAGGAACCGACCTGCCAGTACACATTGCAACCTCTTCCGCCCTTGCCGCTGAGATTCACGACTACCTTGGAATTCGGGGCGGTCGTCAGAGCTGTACCGACCTGGAAGATCCACTGGGCGTTGGAATCCCCTTGAGCGTCCAGCTTCAGAGTGCCGGTCAGTTGCGCCGCCGTCGCAAAGCAGTAAACTCCGGGAATGAGATTCTTTCCGCCCAGATTCACGCCGGTGAGGACGGTGCCACAAGAGGCGCCTGCGGCTTGATTGTATGCCGATGTCAGACCTCTCTGAGCAGCAGCCGTCACCGGGCTGGACTTGAGGAACAGTTGGCCCTTCACTTGGGCCGGCTTGATTCCCTTCACAGTGGGCGTCGGAGAACTGCCGACGTCGCCGATTATGAAGGTGTGGGCGCTGACGTTGGTGATGCCGGAGCCACCCAGCAACGCAAATTTGTCCGCCGTCCCAAGATTGATTTTCACAGAGTCCGTATCTGTTTGGGCGTGAGCACCGATTCCCGACAAAGACAGAGCCAGCAAAGAAATCGTAAGCAGTTTCATATGTTATTCCCTTCTTCGTTTTAATTCCTGAGTGTGCATCTTTCACTCGGCACTCTATACAAGCGCATGTGTCACCGTCTGCGCAGTATTGATCACATTCGCTAATTCAGGATTTCCGTTCTGTAAGCAGGTAGCTGGAAAGCAGCATCAAACCGAAAAAAAAAGGCCGGACCTTGTGAGTCCGGCCTGAACACGCGCGCGTTTGGGTACAGAAAGTAGAGCCGTCGTGAGGGTCCGAACGTCGACACTGTCAATCGACATTAACCCATGACTGCTCTGTCGAACAGGTCGAATAATACGTTGACCAAAGTAAGGCGACTGTTCAAAAAAGCACACTTTTGAAAAAAGTCATCTAGACTGGCACTATTCGTGACTGGAAGCGAGGGTCTGTGACTTCGCCTAACCACAGGGTGCGCGTAGAGTTTAACTTGCGGGCGTCTCGAATCGCGGACTTATTTCAAACCCAGCTCGCCATTGTACTGTTGGGTAATCCCGTAGCACTCACAGGCGGAATCTTCAAGTTTCTTACGGTTCACGATCTTCACCGCGCCACGGGCATACTCGATGAGCTTCTTCTTCTGCAAAGCACCAGCTGCGAGGCTCACGGTAGGCCTATCTGTCCCTAGCATGGTTGCGAGAAAATCGTGGGTGATGGGCAGCGCCTCCGAATCTACTCTGTCCTGAGTCATGAGCAGCCACCGGGCAAGGCGTTGCTTAATATCGTGCAGCCGATTACAAGCGGCTGTCTGTGCAACCTGCATTCCCTGAACCACGGCATAGCGGCTCAACATCAACTGCAATTGTGGAGTGGATTCCAAAGTGTCTTGCAAAGCTGCGACCGCTACGCGAAACCCATCCCCTGTGATTTGCACCACCGCTTGAAGCGGACTCCTGCTCAGGCCAACCGCCGCCGGCGTTCCGATAAAGCCCTCATTGCCGACTATGCCGGCTTCGGCGGTCTTTCCATCTTTCATTACGACCACAAGAGAAATCAAACCTCGATTCAGGAAATACGCGAATGCCACCTTTCCACTTCCCTCGTGAAGAACCAGATGGTTAGGCAAGCTGACGTATTCGAGATGAGGACGCAGTGAGCTGTAGTCTTTATCGGAGGCCGATAGAAGGATCAGATTGCTGACGGGTTTCCCATCGGTATTCGTACGCTCGCCCGACTGCACGACTTGGAGGCCTTTGTTTTCCATAAACCGTTCTTAGCGGGCAAGGATTAGAACCGAAGCCCCGCATTGAACTCGTCGATCATGCGGTGCGAAACCGGGTAGCTTTCTCGAAGGCATGGTGGACCCCTCTCGATGACCAATCAACACTATGCTGGAAGCGACCCTGATACTGAGCAATACTGACCGCTTCAGACTGACGAAGACTGATCCAACACTTAAGTAGTTCCGTCATTTCACGCGAGACTCTGAAATCGGACGTGCGCAAGACAAAATCCTTTATGTATGTAGGATGCCCGACAGACCACCCGGCTTGGCGCATGTAAAATGCGCTCCTTTACGCCGCTTCCGCCACGCCCGGGCCGGGTGACGGATGTCTGTCGCAGTCAGGCGGTGCGCACGCGAAAGGAGAACGCTGCGTCCTTTGACGGCAAGCGCGTATTTAGGCTTGCGGCCAGACAACGCTGTGGGCGCAGCGACAGAGCGGCCATGAATCGGAGGCTGGTATGGATTGAACAGGAGCAATTTCGGGGTTTTGGTTGCTCCGACTGCGCCTGGGCCTTCAAGTCTTCGGGCCCTCCCGCTGGCAAATCTTTTGATGACATGATGCGGAACTTTGAATTGCAGCGCGACCGAGAGTTTGCATTGCACGTTTGTGCCAATCACCCGAGAGGCAGAAAAAAAGCTGAATAGCTCAAACCGCTGTACGTCCCAGCGTGGAGGTCAAAATGTGCCCTGTTCATTGGGACCACACCGGCCACGCCCGTTCTACGCGTTATGTCAGGCAAGATTGGGAAAAGCTGTACCGGGCTGCCCTCCTCGAGTTTGACCGGAGCCGGTTGCTGCAGCGAATCGAGAAAGCAGAGGCCGCGATTCTGAGCCGATCGCGACGTTTGGCAAAGCCGCCTAGCAACCATGGAAGAGAGCAGGACGCTATCGCTCGGGCGCAGCACATCTTGAGCTTGCTACGCCAGGCTGGGCAAAAGCAGTAGCCTCACACGATTGCTTTTGGAAAGAGTGGGCGCTCCAATCCAAGGAACGGAATTCAAAGTCAGAAGTAGCACGTTCAACGTGAACGCCGCTCCTCGCAGATGCTACGCGCCTTGCCTTCACGCTATACGGCGGCCGCTCATCAGGTTAATGACTAGGACCACTAAGGCCACAACCAGTAGCAGGTGAATCAAACCGCCGGCCACGTGCAGGCTGAAACCTAGAAGCCATAGAATCAGAAGCACAACGAAAATCGTCCAAAGCATATTGATCTCCCTCGGTTCATTTGTCGAATTACTTATCCTTAGCTCCTTAATCCTTATCCTTGCCTTGCGTCTCTCCGCCCCAGTTGAACTCCCTTGAACGACTTCCCACACTCCAGACAAAATGGCTTGGATCGTGGAGTGATTAACCCGCAGAACAGGCACATCCTTGAGGGTCCGACTTCACCACGGGATGTTTTCGTCGACAAAAGCGTTCCGAGCGAGTCAGCGAGGAAGCTGCGCAAGTTACGAAGATGGACCAGAAAAGAATGCAAGACGGAGCCTACTCTTTCGCGTTTTCGACAGGCTCACGATGACACATCTAAGGCAGCGATTCTGTACAAGATTGCTCAAGTTACACAAGAGCTGTCAGTCCGCATGGTGACCGTCGACTCGATCTGGGTTTCGGCTGCGCACCCAACGTGAGCAATTGAGACCAGCTATTGTTTCGGGCCTGGGCGATGATGATCTAGAGACGAGCACCTCTTCTCTCTCTTTCAGGTTCTCTGAGCTAAGTCAGCCATCTGAAGTTCTCTTCTCTTAGGTCCGCAACTCCCGAAGGAATGAATTCATGAAAAAGACAATTTCACTGCTGCTGATGAGCTTGATGGGCTTGCTGGGAACGTATGCGTGGGCAGACTCGAATCGTGAAGACACAGTCGAGCGCATGCAAAAGTCGGTAAACGTTCTTAGCGAGATTATGGCAACTCCAGACAAAGGTATCCCCGAAGAAGTGTTAAGCAGCGCAAAGTGCATTCTGGTGGTGCCGAATCTGATTAAGGGCGGTTTCATTTTTGGGGCCAAACACGGCCGTGGAGTGGCTTCGTGCCGTACATCGAACGGCTGGAGCGCGCCCGCGTTCGTGTCCGTTGGCGGTGGTAGCTGGGGATTGCAGATCGGAGTCGAAGGCGTGGATCTGATCATGCTGGTCATGAATGAGCAGGGTTTCCAGCACCTGTTGTCCAGTAAGTTCGAACTTACCGGTGAAGCATCGGGTGCGGCAGGGCCAGTGGGCCGTCATGCGTCCGCCGGAACTGACTGGAAGATGAACACGGAAGTTCTGACCTACTCGCGTTCGAAAGGTGTATTCGCCGGCTTGACGCTCGAAGGCGCAGTCGTGGAGCAGGACAACGACTCTACTCGCGCGATTTACGGCAAGCACATCGAATTTCGAACCATCCTTTCGGGTAAGGGGCCAACTCCGAACAGTGTGGAAGCATTCTTGAAGGCCGTCACCGAGGCGAGCCATCAGGCGCGCATCGCCGAGGCTAAGGATGACAAAGAAGACAAGAAATAATCCTTGTGGGCTGCGGGGCAAGTTGTTTTCGGGCTGACCGAGACCCCCGACGGGTTTCGGTCGGCATTCGAAAACTCCTGAAAGGTGGAGACATATGTCAGTCAATTTACGTTGGTGTCTTCGGGCTCTAGTAGCCTGTCTGGTTTTCTGGCCAGCTTTTTCATTGGCACAGTCGTCCGATCTGGTGCAAAATCTGGCAGCCTGCCAGGCTGGACGGGAAGCTTGCGATCGCTCGAAGTTGAGCCCGTCGCAAACTGCCGAAGTGGACGCGAGCAACCGCGAGCGCAACGTTTCGAATTGCAGAAACGGCTTCGATTCCTGTGACCACTCGCAACTCACCCAACCGCAAGCGATTGCATTGGCTGTAGCTGATCACCAGCGTAACGTCACCGATTGCAAAGACGGCATGGCATCCTGCAAGCCTTCGCGATTGACACAATCCGAGGCGCGCGAATCTTCGGTCGCGGCGCATCAACGCAACGTCACGGACTGCAAGGATGGGGTCGGCGACTGCGATCACTCCAAACTGAACCCTTCGGAAGTAGGAGCAGTAGATACTGCGAGACGTCAGCTCAACGTCTCCGACTGCAAGAATGGTACGGGACTCTGCGATCACTCCAAACTTACTGCATCGGAAACAAACGACGTGGCTGCGGCGGATCACCAGCGCAACGCACAGAATTGTAAGAATGGCTGGGACGACTGCGATCGCTCGAAGCTCACAACGTTGGAAGCCGGTCAGACAGCCGTCGCCGACCACCAGCGCAATATCACCGAGTGTAAGAACGGCCAGGAAACCTGCGACTACTCAAAACTGACGGCGTCGGAAAGCAAGACGCTTGCAGATGCCGAACAGCAACGTAACTACCGGGCCTGTCTGAAGGGATACGGTTATTGTGATCGCTCTCGGCTCACGCCCTCAGAAGCCAAGGCGATTCCGGTCGATCAAAAACCTGTTTCCCAGTAGGACGTCAATGGAACAGCAAGTACTCTGCCCAGGTGACAGTCTTTTCCGCGCCGCGTTTTAGTCCTGGGATCGCTTCTTCTTCGAAGCCGGGCGCTTGAGGTCGGTCCTTGCTTCTGTGGGAGCGAAATGGCGCCCTTCTTTAGAGTGCATACAGTAGTGTGCTCGAAAAGGGCTTGACAGGTCAGCCCTGCGGCTACTCCAACGGCACTGGCCAGCAATACGTCTACGGCTTCCGCGTGCCGCTGATTTTCGTCGGAGCTTACGCCAAGCCGGGCTATGTCTCCGGGGCACACGTAAACTCTCCCATTGATTGTCAACACAACACCTACTGCCACGACTTTGGCAGTATCTTGAACTTCATCGAATATGCCTTCGGCACGGGCGGGAAGCAGAGCGTTCGTCTCCGCGACATCAGTTTTTATCCTGCGAGCCAGTTAGCAATAAGTTGAGGGCATATGGTCACCAGGACCACTACAGCTACTGCGAGCCAGAACAGCGCCACGCGGACGGGCAAATTCGATTGTGGGCCTTGACAGATATTAGAGTACGACTGTACTCTTAACTCATGCGATACTCGCGGGAACACAAAGCACAGAACCACGAGAAAATTCTTTCCGTGGCCGCTCGCTCTTTCCGCGAACGCGGCGGAGACAGCAGCGGGATCGGGATGGTGATGAAGAAAGTAGGCCTCAAAAAAGGGGGCTTCTACCGGCATTTTAAGAGCAAGGACGACCTCTTTGTCGAAGCGGTGGCACGGGCACTCGACGAGACGGGAAGAGGTATGGTGGAGGTCGCAAAGTCCGCGCCTGAAGGTAAAGCTTTGCGGGCCATCATCGAGCGCTATCTAAGCGTAGGCCACGCGAATTCACCGGGGTCCGGTTGCGTGCGCGCCTCCCTCGGGCCGGAGCTCGCACGAAAGCCGTTGTCTGTGCGCAAACGCATCGAGGCGTTGCTGGAAGCGTATCGTGAGCGGCTAGCGCCATTTGTTCCTGGTCAGACCCGAGAAGAAAAACTGGCGAAGACTAGATTGTTGATCTCTAGTATGGCGGGGGTGTTGATGATGGTCCGCGTTAATCCGGACCCTGAAAAGCGTGAGCGGTTGTTGATGGAGGCGAGGAAGTTCTTCATCAAGAGCTTCGCCGAAGAGTAATTTTTTTTTGCGACCATAAGAGTACTACCGTACTCTTATCAGTTAAGTGGAACGACATCCCACTGGATCGAGAGGACAATCCGATGAAATTCGTGACCCCTTTTCTCATGGCAATGCTACCGATAGCGTCGGCAGCCCAACCACAGTCCGGCACGGCTTCAGGCGTGCCCAGCATAGCGATACCCAAGACCACTGCAGTGCTGGTCATTGTGACTCCCAAGCACAACGTATCCCCTCAACAAATCATGGCCGTCATGCCGGATGAGATTCGGGCAACTGTGAAGCTCTACTTCGATGGGAAAATCCGCGAGTGGTATTCGCGCGGCGATGGCAAAGGCGTCATCTTCCTGGTCGACGCGAAGACCGAGGACGAGGCTCGAGCCCTTATGGAAACTCTCCCGCTCGCCAAGGAACAGTTGATGGATCACGAGTACATTCCTGTCGGACCCTTGATGCCGTTGAGGGCATTGAACCCGGGAGCGCTGCAGTGACTCTTGCCGCAATAGCGGCGCTGGAAATTCTGAAAAGGAGATAATTCATCATGCCGCAGCAGATGATCTGGTTTTTCGTGAGCATCGCATTCAGCTTGATCGCGTGGGGCATAGTCACTGCTCGATATATCTGGCCGGAGCTTCGCTTCCGGCCACGCGCCGAGGCGTTGCAGCCTTTGCTCATCCTGCACAGCTTCCGCTTTATTGGGCTGGCGTTTCTGATTCCGGGCGTTGTGTCACCCGATCTGCCAGCCTCCTTCGCGCATGCTGCAGCCTACGGGGACATCATTGCGGCAATACTTGCGTTGCTTTCGCTGCTATTGCTGCCTAGCGCGCCTGGCGTCGTGGCCACATGGATCTTCAGCCTCTGGGGTTTCGCGGACCTCTTTAACGCTTTCTACCAGGCCAATCACGCCGGACTATTGGCGGGGCAGTTGGGGGCCGCATTCTTCCTTCCGACTGTGATAGTGCCGCTGCTGCTGATTACACACGGACTCGCTTTCCGAATTCTTCTGCAACATCAGCCCGAACCCGCAATGCAAGAAAGCCGGCCGCTAGCGCAGGGCCGATGAGAGGAACAGATGTATGGACAAGGCATTGGCACTTCGAGCCAAGACCATTCAAATATTTCGCGATCAACGCTTCCATCGTCCGCGAGAATCACGTTTTTGTTGAAATTCGCTTAGCTCGTGCTTTGTCTTGAGTAGAAAACATCGGTAAGGTTTTTTCTCACTCGCCTCGATGACCTGGCTGATGACGGGCAAATCGAGCGATGTCAGCAGGTATCGCGACTCGTCGAAAATAAAACTTCCCCGGCCCGAGGTCCGCCCGCTTCATTCATCTCGCTAAACTGCCTCTACGGTACGAGGAATTCAGTCAAGCGATGGCTGATAGAAAGAGCGACGCTATAGTTGCCGACGATGCCGAGGATCATTGTAAGCAGTACAAGAATAATCCAAGGCGACATGAGGTGGCGCCGACCAGCCACACGCCACTCGATCAGTCGCTCTAAGCGCACGCTGATCGAAGTTGATCCGCTAACAAGCCCAGTCGCCAGCGCAGGCTCGGCCCACCGCTCAGAGGCTCTGGAAAGTTTGATCAGAGCCGCCGCCAAGGCCAACGCTTCCCGACGATTCGTCACCGCCGAGTCATCCGCCGCCAGTTCGGCGGCCTGACGCCAGGCATGCTCGAGGCTGCGCATTCCGGGGAACGGGGTCGCACTTATTAGGACCTTTTTCAGGTTGTCCCATGAGCGCATGTGCCCCAACTCGTGGCGGACCGCTAGCTCCAGCTCGTCGTCGCTGAGCACGGTCACTGCAATATCGGAAACCATCACTTCGGGTCTCCGAATACCGACAAGAATCAAAGGGGGTGCACCGTCCGAGGCCCTGGTCGTGGGAGCGATCCTACTCGCCACGCAGCTCGCTGACGATCGCCACCGAGTCACTGCGCGGTTCGTTCTGGTCTGGGCCCATAGCATCCGAAACAAGCCAGTACCTAGAATCAGTAGAGAACACAACCCGAGAACGAAGGTTCCAGTGTCCTCGTCGAGGGATCTCCGCTCAAGTAGCCAGAATGATGGGAAGGTAAAAAACACAGTGACGCACACGGAGAAGGCAAAAGGTAAAATCCGCAGTCCGAAGAGCAAATTGGCCGAACTCGACGAAGGCTTCCAGCACACGCGGTGGACACCTGACCATGTGAGCACCACCAGCGCGGATACCAAGGAGTACACCACGGCGAAAAACGCAAGCGAGACAAGAACCCCTCGCGCGGCAAATGTCACTTCTGTTCTCCCTTCCCCAGTTGTGCGCGCTGACGCTCGACCAGGGCCTGCAACTGGTCAAGCAGTCTGGCATCGTGCGCGCCGACCGCCTCCACAAAATACGAAAGGTGCAGCAAGGCATACTCAGACTCCAGGATCTGTTTGATGCTGCTCGCCGCACTCATGCTTTTTAGTTCCTTCGGGCTGTACCGGGCCGAATAGCGAAACGCCCTCCCGTCCGGAGTGCGGTCGAAGAGCCCCTTCTTAAAGAGACGGTCCATCGTCGTCATGATGGTTGTATACGTCTGCCAGATCGCGACATCCTCTCTCACTTCATGAACGGTGGCGCTTCCCCGGCTCCACACCGCTTCGAGGACTTGTCGCTCGAGCGGTCCGAGTTGGGCCCAGAGAGTAGTTTCGAAGAAGGAACGAAGCGTGTTCATTTCGTCGATGACCAACGCGCACTTGAGACACTGGCAAAACGACTGGCCCCGATGCGGAGAAATTCAGCCAGCACCTCGTCCACACACAGCACAGTCATTGTAATTTTACCGGCGCTGTATGACTTGGTGATGACCACAAAATTAAACGTTCGTGAATTCCTTGAGCCGCAATCAAACACTTGCACACGGCAATAATATGAACACTCTGCAATCGCGGTTTCTTTTTGCGAGTAAATCCGACTTGCAGCCCAGGACCGACCGTCCGCGTTGACCACGTAGAAATACGATTCTCTGGTAGTACCAGACAGCGTTTGCTATTTTCCGGTTCGATGAGGTCGCATAGTAGCCCGGAGAAGCATCCCTAGCGCGGGGAGGAGTGCTCGAATGTGGCGAGGAAGGAAGCCAAGTTTCCAAGTCTGCCCCAAGATCACTTTCCGTGATTCCGGCGAATTCTCAGTGGGGAAGGGAGTGAGAAGCGAATCGATCGCCAGACCACGCGAGAAAGTGCTTCTCCTGGCCAATCGACTGCCGATAGGCAGCGTTTTGCTTGTGTTGGTGAGTTGCGCGTTGCTGATCGCTCAGAATGTGGTAATGACGGGCTCGCTTGGCGGACGGGTTACAGACCCGAGTGGAGCCGTAGTGCCGGGCGCATCGGTGGTTGCGCGGAACCTCGCGACCGGCGTGGAGCAATCTGCCGTGACCAACCATACGGGGCTTTACCGGTTTCCGGTAATCACGCCGGGCACCTACGCCATCACGGTAAGCCTCAAGGGTTTTCGCGATGTCCAGGCGTTGGTTCAAGTGCGCGTAGGAAACATCACTTCCCAGGATATGAAGCTGCAGGTGGGAGCCAGCGCAGACGCGGTTAAGGTAATCGGGACGACGCCGCTGCTGCGGCCGGAAGAATCCTCTGCCAACACGGTGCTAGAGCATTCGTTTATTGAAGAATTGCCACTCAACGGACGAAAATATACCAACTTTACTACGCTGGCGCCGAATACCAGCTACGACGGCGACACCGGCCTGGTGAGCATCGCCGGACAACAGGGCGGAGAGGACTCCGGATACGCCAATGGAAACGGCTCCAATGCGTTTACCGTCGACGGAAGCCACGCTACCAACAATTACTTTGCCGACATTATAGGTCGCTACCGTATCCCGTACCTGTATGGCGAGGACGCGATCCAGGAATTTGAAATCTCAGTGAGCCCTTACTCGGCGGTCTATGGAGGTGGCGCGGGCTTCGTCAACTCCGTGACCCGGTCGGGAAGCAACGTGCTCCACGGCAGTGCGTTCTACTACAATCGGAACTCCGCCACCGGAGCCAACGACGCCATCGACAAAGCCAACGGCTTTCCCAAACCGGTGGACGCCTTGCAGCAATTCGGCGGCGGGGTGGGCGGGCCGATTCTGCGAAACCGTTTATGGTTCTTCGTGGATTATGAGCAGCAACTGCGGAGCAATCCGATTTCCGTGATCAACACTGCGTTGGCGACCACGCCGGCGAACTTACCTGCTTTTTCGACTGCCAATTTTGGAATTCCGGCGGGTACGACGCTTCCCCCGCCCAACGGGCCCTGGCCCTTACCGGGCAGCGGCGCCGTGCCCGACCCGAGTAATCCGGTATACCTCCAGCAAGTCTCGAACGCCGTGAACGCGCTGAATTCCAATCTCGGCACTAAAGCAAGACAGCGTAACGATTGGGTGATTACACCGCGGCTGGACTATCAGGCGAGTTCCCACGACAGCTTGTTCCTCAGTTCGAATTTGAACCGGTTCAGCTCGCCCGGAGGCGTCATCACTGATCCTACCGTCGGGAACTATGGGACGCAGACGCTGGCCAATGCTTACGTTCATACCTTCCAGGCCGGCCTGGGATGGACGCACACCTTCTCCCCAACACTGCTGAACGAATTTCACGCCGGGACTTCGCAAGACAACGAGATCTCGACCCCGACCGGGTTGGCTCCAAACATTCCCACGTTGATTGTGGATAGCCCGGCCGCTTTCATTCTAGGCAACGCTCCGTTCTCGGTGGGAAGGGTTTTTGAAAGGCAGTACTCTCTTTCCGACCGGTTCGACTACGTGATTGGCAAGCACACGTTGCAATTCGGCTTCGATTTCAATCGCGCCTGGGATTCGGACAACAACGATGGCGGAGCGGACCCGAACGAGGCCGTCGACCGCGGCTCGTTCCTCGGTAGTTACGAATTCTCGAATCTGGAGGCTTTTGCGCTTGGCGAATATAACGTATTCAGTCAGTCTGCGGGAAACCCGACTTTCCATTTTGCTGTGCCTTACTATGGATTCTACGTGCAGGATACCTTTCGGGCTTTGCCGCAGTTGACGATAGAAATGGGCTTGCGCGAGGACTTCCAGGTTTACCCGCAGCCGGTGGAAAATCCGGCGTTTCCACTCACCGGGCAGTATCCCAACCAGTTTCGGCGCCTGGCCCCTCGCCTCGGATTTTCCTGGCAGCCCACATCGAAAACAGTGGTGCGCGGAGGATTCGGGGACTTCTACACCAACATGAACGGGCTGAACTATCGGAACGCTGTGGTCTCGAATGGCCTGGCGTCACAGCAATCTTCGGCAAGTGTGAGTTACAGCGCGGGTCCGCCGAACCAGCAACTACCAACATTTCCAAATGTCCTGCCAGGTAGTTCCCCTCTGTTCACGGCTTCCCCGGACATTTCTCTGGTTTCTCCGCGGTTTCGGGTGCCTTATATATTGCAGGCGAGTTTGCAGATTGAGCGCGAGATTTTCGAGAATACAACACTCAGTATCGGCACCATGTGGAATCACGGAGTGCATCTCCTTTCGGGAAGCGCGTATGACGCGAACCTGAATCCGTTGCAAGGCACGACGACGTACATCTCGTGTCCTTCCGCCGCAACCGCGGCGCCCTGCAGTGGGCCGGCCATCACCCTGCCGAACATGGACAACAATCTGCTGACCGAAGGCCGCATCAACCCCAACCTGGGCGAGATCAACGAACTAATCAGCCCCGCACAAAACTATTACAACTCTCTCTTCGTGCAGTTGCAGCACCGCATGTCACAGCGATTTTCTCTGCAACTGTCTTACACCTTCGCCAAGAGCATCATGCTGGATGGAATGGACTTCAACAATCAGTTCAACTTCAACAATACTCACGCTCCTTCGCTGTTGGACCAGCGGCATCGTATTAGTGTTGCCGGAGTTTACCGTCCCGGTCTCGAACAATTGACCAGCTCAGAGACAGGCCGCGCGCTGCTCTCAGGGTGGATGCTGAGCACGGTTATGGAGTTCTCTTCGGGTCGTCCGTACGCCGGGCTGTTGAGCCCCGCGTGCACCAGTTCGACCTTGTCGTTCAGCAACTGCAACGGCGGTAATGACAACCTGAACGACACTGCCTTCAACCAGGACACCGCAAACACCGCGGGCGGCATCAATGGCGCTGGCCCTACGCCGGGAATTGGATTGAATTCTTTCTACGGTCCGTGGTTGGAGAGGATCGACGTTGGGCTGGCCCGCAGTTTTTTGCTCAGGGAAGGCAAGGTCCTGCAACTTGAGGCGCAGGCGTTCAATCTGTTCAACCACGCCAACTACTACGTGCAGAACGGCAACGGGATCAACCAGCTGCAATATAACCCGATCGGGACCAACTGCGGTGACGGCACAACCTTGAAGCAGACCTGCTACCTGGTGCCCAACTCCGGTCCGGGGAATTTTGGCACGCTGCAGGAAATCAGCCCAAACGGCCTTCCCCGCGTGTTGCAGTTTTCGGCACGCTTCACATTCTAGGTTCCGAACGGAAGGGGCTCGTTATCCGATGACTTCTGAGAACGTGTCAGTTTCCGGAATGCCCGTGATCCCGGCCCAAGGCCTCGGCGAACTCGGCGAGCACGAAGCGCCGCCGTCGAAATAGCGCAGCTCGGCCGCCGGTACACCAAGTGTCAAAGGGGCGCTACTATTTCTTCCGTGCACTGGAGGCCGCTTCCACACTGACCTGCTTGTTCCACCCGTGGAAACGCGAGAGGTCACCCGCATTCCATGCCTCGCGGAGTCCAGGTTTGCTCAGATCCCAGTCTGGGCGAATTTCGCTCGACACGGCGCGCAGGTCGTGCCAAAGATCGATGACCGACGGACGCCCCCAGAACCAGTAGCCGTTATAGATGCTGTAGATCACGCGGCCCGGCTTGAGCACGAGCGTATGCGGGATCATCGGATTATTCTCGGGGTCGGTGTACTCCTGAATGTCGAGATCCTTCTGCACCGTTCGGTCGGGGTCCGAAAGGAAGGTCCACTGGGCTCCGACCGAGGCTCGAAACTCCTGGAGCGTGTGATGATCGTCGGTGGCGATAGTGGCGATCTGAGTGTACGCGACCGCGATCTTCGGGTAGAACGCGGCGAGTTCCAAATGCTGCTGGTGCTCCTTTGGGCAATAGTGGCCGCGCGCAAGCGTGAGGATTAACGGATCGTCGCCCTGTAGGTCGCTGAGCTTACGCAGTGTGCCCGTGTGATCGGGCAGTTCGTAATCGGGGAAAATGCCTCCGGGAACAATATCAGAACGCATGATTGAACTCCTCCCGTTTCTCTCAAAACTTTTCTCTTAAAGATCTTCTCTCAAAGATCCAGAGTGACACCCACGTTTGGCTGGGAACAGCATACGAGCACGTTCCCGGGAGCGGGCCTCTCCAGCGGCTCAGGATTATAAATAATCGATCCGTCAATCAGACCAGTCGTGCAGGTATGACAGACTCCAATCCGGCACGACCATCGGACCGGAACGTCGCACGCTTCCGCCAGTTCAAGCAAACTTCCGAATTTCGGATCCCAAGCGGCGGTAATCCCGCTACGCGCGAAAGAGACTGCGGGGCCAGCTCCGGGCGGCCCCTGTGGCAGGTGAGGAGTGTGGACAACCTGCGCCATACCAGGGGTGATGCTCTCAAGCGCGCCGAAGATTTCCGTATGCACATTCCCGGCGAGCACACCCCAGTTTCGCAGCCCATCGCGCATGCTCTGCAAGAATGAAGATGGGCCACACAGATAGAAGTCACTATTCTCTGGCACGCCAATTTTCTCCAGCAAAGCTGTGTCAATGTGTCCGGAAGCATCGAAGTCTGCCCCGACCTGGTCGTTTGCAGCGGGTCTGCTGTACACGACGTATCCTCGTCCCCGGGAGAGCTGCTTCAGTAATGAACGCGATTCTTCCGCAAATGGATGCTCGACGCGATTGCGCGCTCCATAGATCCACCAGATCTCTCGTTGCGATTTTTCAGCGGCCAGCGAGTGCAGCATCGACATCACGGGCGTTGCGCCCACTCCAGCGCTCAGCAGAACCACAGGACTCTGGCTGGGACGCAGAGTAAAGCTTCCCCGCGGCGCACTCACATCCAAAACATCGCCTTCTCGCGCGCGGTTGCACAGAAATGAACTTCCAATCCCATTCAATTCGTTTTTGACGCTGATGCGGAAATGATCGGCTCTGGGCAGATCAGACAACGAATAGCTGCGAAGAGCCGGCGGTTTGCCCGGATCGACGAGCAGTCGCAAGACAACAAATTGACCCGCCTGGCAGACCGGAAGCGGTTGCCCATCGATTGGCTTCAGAATGAAGGAAGTTACGCTATCGCTTTCCTTATTAATATTCGCGACTCGCATCTGCCGAAATCCGGGCCATGCTGGTGGTTGTTCCTCATTTGCGAGCCCGGGATTTCCCATCGTAGTTTTGGAGCTCAAGTCTTGTTGGAGCATTACCTGGAACGAACTCTGCCAACCCTTGCTAAGCGCAGGAATCCGCAGCGCGCGTTGCAGTTGCTCGCTGGAATGTCCTGGCAAATACAGGAGGGCGTCAACATCGGCCACACTCATTCGCTCGATGTTCCCTGTCCAATGCCCGTCAGTAATTTTTACAATGTCGTCGCCTGCACCAACTTCTCCTTCCTGCAATACGCGAAAGTAGAATCCTGGTCTGTGATGTTCTACGAGCAGGGCTGGCATGCGAGGTTCATTCATGCGAATACCGATGCGGTAGCACGTCACGCGTGGCTGCGATACTTCAAATTCAGCACTACCGATGCGGTATCGATCGCCGATGCACACCTCATTATCAGGAAGTCCGTCGACGGTGAAGTTTTCTCCGAACTGGCCGAAAGTAAAATCGTTGCGGCCCAGAAAACGCTCCCAGTAATGGTAAGAATCCATCTGGTAGACGAATACGGCACGGTGCTCCCCGCCGTGACCGGCGAGATCGGCTTGCGCATCACCATCGATATCGAGCTTGCGCACCATTCGCCGACCCGTAACCGGAGATTTCCAGACTGCGGTTCGGACCGTTTTGCCGTTCCATGTCACGTCGCGCGGAAGGCCGACATTTACTGAAAGCAATCGGGGCATAAGTAACTCGTCGAAGTCCAGCCTTTGATTAGCATCCTTTTACTTCCCGATCTCTTGTGTAGCAACGAGCTTGGTGGATCGATTACGTCCATAACTGGCCGGCGAGCCAGTAATCGACACTGAATTTTCCCGGACCCGAGCAGATCAGCCAGATAAAGAAGAGCACGTACAAGACTTCCGGAAGGTAGAGGAAGTCGTCGAGCCAGCGAAGAGGCGAAAGTCCTTTAGGCAGGGTGGAAAGCGCGCTGGTCACGGTCGCGACTGTCATATCGATCAACAAAGCCGCGCTGGCCGGGCTCGACAGAAACCCCACGGTCACCAAAGATCCGCCAACGAACTCGACACCCGCCACGAAATAAGCCGTCTGCTGCGGAAACGGAACTTTGGCTTTAACGAGGGTCTCGTAGACAGGTTTCGTGCCGCCGGCGACAAACAATTTGTTTGCCCCGGAGATGGCGAAGAATAGCCCGAGCGAAACGCGTACCAGCAGGATGGCATATTGTTCCAAATCACTGCTACCCAGCAGCGCAAACTGAACTAACCGTTTCCAATCCATCTCTTCTCCCTCCATCGGATGATGTGCTGTAACGAGCTCCGTTATGTGTGCATCCGTTCGACCCATTGAGCGCGAAATGCGGGAGCCACGAATGGATCCGCAAAGTACTGTGTTTCCCGCGCAACCTTGTCGCCTCTGAACTCCATGATGCTCACGGTGTAGGACGGCTTGCCGTCATATGTCAGAATGAGTTCGGTGACCCAAAGGTCACCGCCGCCAATGATTCGTCGGACCGTAAACCGCTTATTGCTCGGCTGACTAGCGCGTTGGCCCTGTATTTTACTTCGACCGCGGGTGCGCTCGCCTGACTGCGGGTAATCCAGCACCGCGTCCTCCTGATAGATAAGGTGTTCCGTTTCAAAATCGTTGGCATCGGACGCTGCCCAATGCTGATCCAGGGCCGCACGGATCTCTCGATCTCGCGCGGCAGAAGACTGCCCCTGCTTTGGTTGATCGTTCATCTTCAGCCCTCAATGACAAGAAGTTAAATGCTTTAGTGGAATCGGAGTGTGGGACTCGTCAAGCCGCGCTGTTTCTTCGATCCTCTCAGAGTCCACACCGCGTCGAAGCGTCTAGTTCCACCTCGCGAATAGCTCACTGGCAGCTGGCCGGAACGATATTGGATAGTCTTGCGCCTACCAACGACGAGCCGGAGCGGCACCATCCACGTGGAGAATCTCTCCGCTCACATGACCTGCCTGTGCCAGGTAAAGGACGGCATCGACAATATCCTTTACCGTTGCCCTTTTCATAGCCGGCCGCAGCGTCGAGTCGTTGGGATCATTCCGGTGCATCGGTGTATCCACTTCGCCGGGGGCTACGGCGTTAAAACGGATGCCATCTTTGGCATACTCGATTGCGAGATTCTGGGTTGCTGAATTCAAGCCACCCTTCGTAATCATCGAAACCGAGCCATTTTCGCCGGCGATTGGCCGATCGGCAAGTGCCGCGGTGATGCTCACAACGCATCCCGATTTTTGTTTCAGCATCTCTTTTATAGTGCGCTGAGTCATGTACAAGAATCCAAGTAGATTGGTGGAGACGAGGGCGTCGAAGTCTTCGGTAGTGAAGTCAGTGAAGGGCTTGGTCAGGAAAATGCCAGCGTTATTCACCAAAACATCGATGGTTCCGAAGTTGTTGATTGCCGCCTCGACAGCATAGGCAGCAGTTTCCTGCTTTCCGACATCGCCATCGAGGAGAACCAGACTGCCTGAAGTAGTCAAGTCTCGATTGGCGTGACGAGACGTTGCGACAACGTTATAGCCTTCTCTCAGAAACCCTTCGACTAAACCCGCGCCAATGCCTCCCGATGCTCCGGTTATGACTGCTGTTTTCTTGCCCGACATAAATAACCTTTCGTTTTAAAGGTTAGAACCCGATACACAGCTGGGTCACCGGCCCTCTCAAAGTGGCTTCATCCCGTCCGCCGCGCCGGGGACACCTGGCGTGAAGAACCGCGATGCTGCGCGACGGCTAACCGATCTGGCAGTCTGGCCGAGGCCGCGATCGTGACCGCCCGCCAATCTCGGCTTGTCGATCGAGGTGGGTTATCCATTAACTCCAACTCGTCGAGCCAGTCTCCCGCCGAGAGTTTGGCCTCCTCGGGACCAAACAGTAGCGTCACAGCGCTGATGAACGCGGATAACTCACGCTCCGCAATGTCCATTTCGGCAGCGTAATTCGAATTGCAAAACTGTTCTTGGCAGCCCATGGAATCCGCCTCACTTTTCCTCTACAGTCTGCGGCGACAAATCCCCATGTTGATTAAAAAGCTGACGGTTGCGATACAAGCATTGCGGTTCCCGCGGAAACGCCGGCCATGGTCAAGAAAACAAAGTAAGGAGCTGCGAATTCTTCAAGCCAGAAGCCGGTTTTGCGGCCGGTGTTGCCGAGTACGTCGGGCGACGTTAACACCATCAGTATTTTCATGTTCCTTCTCCTATTCCTGGTTGTGAGAGTTCCGGTTGTGAGAGTTCCGATTGAATATTCGGCCGACGCGAGCCATCAGAACAGAAGCGTGGGAGATGAACAATTGGACGATAGTATCGTCGATACTTTGGTATGCATCTCCTGCTGATCAGTACGTGGAGTTCCTGCAGATTTAAGGACTTGACTTCTAACAACGGTATGGGTTGGATACAGTGTGGACGGGCTCTGACAGGGGAGCCTCACGTCTGAACTTTGATGGCTCGTCCGCACATCGCGCAAGAATCGAGCAGCGCGACCTCTCTTGATTTCCATCGGACTATCGTTTTAGAATTGTGCCAACGGTGGGGCGTCACTAGTGAATTTATGCGCTGGAGTGTGAGTTTAGCGCACGCACTTGGTCATGGATGGGTGACCGCCCATGTTGCACGCTACACCAATTGTCTTCGTTGTCGACGACGACGTCTCCGTGCGTGAGTCGCTGGAGTTGTTGATCCGCTGGGAAGGCTGGCAGCCGGAGACATTCGCGTCCGCCCAAGAATTCCTCGACTACCCACGCGTTCTTGTTCCCAACTGCCTGGTACTTGACGTTTCTCTTCCGGGTCTTAACGGGCTAGACCTCCAACGGCTCGTTGCCGGCGATCGGACGGATATGCCGATCATCTTCATCACGGGCTACGGCGACGTGCCCATGACGGTCCAGGCCATGAAGGCGGGAGCTGTCGAATTCTTAACCAAACCCTTCAGCGATGACGTATTGTTGAGGGCCATTCGGGCAGCCCTCGAACGCAGCTACGCTGCGCTCGGTCACGAGGCCGAGATGCGGGTGCTCCGGGAGCGCTACGCGTCACTTTCCCAACGCGAGCGTCAGGTTATGGCGCTGGTGGTTTCCGGCCTGTTGAATAAACAGGTCGGTGGGGAGCTCGGTATCAGCGAGATCACGGTGAAGGCACACCGAGGCAAGGTGATGCAGAAGATGAGGGCGGACTCTCTTGCCGAACTCGTGAAAATGGCAGCGAGGCTCCGCCCCGCACCCGCAGCGAAGACAGCGGCGCAACGACCATATTCACTCTCGTAACTATTTGCGAAGGCGCGGAATTCGCAGATGCCGTCCTTCGAGTATTTGCCGGAGTAGTCGGAGCATAGAATCCTGCCTTGCGGGCAACCCCCTGGGAGGAAAAACAGCATGAAGAAGACCACAGCGCCGATTTCCCTTGCCGGCTCCAAGCTCGGGGACGTACGTCACGTCTGCGCATTTTTCAATAGCGACGAGGAAGAGTATCGCGTGCTGCTTCCGTTCATTAAAGACGGGTTCGCGTGTGGCGACAAGGCGGTTCACGTCGTGAATCCGGATCAACGTCGCGACCATCTGCAACGGTTAGCTGCGGCAGGCATCGACCTAACAGCTGCCGAGCGGAGTGGGCAGTTAGAGGTTCGGATCAACACCGAAGCATACATTCGGGACGGCCGTTTCGATCAGGATCGGATGCTAACGGCGTTCGAACAGATGGCTAGCGGCAATGCCAAGGGAGGATTCCCGCTGAGCCGCATCTGCTGCCGCATGGATTGGGCAATAGAAGACCGATCCTACATCGACGATCTTGTTGAATTCGAATCGCGCGTGAATGAAGTGTGGCGTAGTCATGACGACGCGGTGATCTGCACCTACCATCTCGGCAAATTTGGAGGTGACACGGTGATCGACATCATGCGGACACATCCGATGATCATCATCGGCGGCATGCTCCAACGGAATCCCTTCTTTGTGCCGCCTGAGGAGTTCCTGCACGAGGTCCGCCAACGTCGGGCCATGCGGCCTTCCCCGTCCTCCACGGCTGCCTGATATGGAAGTCCAACCCGAACTTGCTTCCGGCGAAGTCAAGCACCTTCAACGGTGCATTAACGATCTTGTCAGTCTGCTTGCCCTTCCCGCCATCTGGAGTGGTGGCGATCCATCCCAGGTTCTCCATACCCTGCTCGATGCGCTCCTGCGCATGTTGCGCCTGGACCTCGTCTGTGCGAGGCTGACACTTCCTGTTGGCGAGGCACCTGTTGAGATCGTTGAGATCGTTCGGACCGCCGAACCGCGAGCATCGATGCCTTCGGCGCACGAGATCTGCGAAGCGCTCAGCCAGTGTTTGAAAGATGGCTCACGGAAATGGCCTCCACTGCTTCGGAACCTTATGGGTGAGGGAGACGTTTCGATCGTTCCCTTGCCAGTGCAGGGCGAACTTGGTGTGATCGTGGCGGTGGCGCAGCGGACGGATTTTCCGCGGCAGACGGAAGCACTTCTCCTGAGCGTAGCGGCAAATCAGGCATGCATCGGGCTGCAGGAGGCGCGGCTCCTGGCTCATCAGAAGCGTGTCTCCGCCGAACTTGATCAACGGGTCGTGCAACGGACTGCAGAACTTGCCGCCGCCAACGAAGAGCTCAAAAAGGAGCTTGCTGAACGCGGACTGATAGAAGAGAGGCTCGGGCGAGAGGAGAGGGAGCTGAAGCGAAGTGAGGTCCGCAAGACAGCGATCGTGGACTCGGCGCTCGACTGCATTGTGACGATCGATCACGAGGGCTGTATCACTGAGTTCAATCCGGCGGCGGAGCACACCTTCGGCTACCGCCGGGACGAAGTCTTGGGAAAGCATCTGGCAGACGTCATTATTCCACCGTCTCTCCGGGAGAAGCATCGGCAGGGCTTTGCCCGCTACCTGGCCACGGGCAAGGCGCGAGTGCTCGGGAAACGCATCGAGATGACGGCAGTACGTGCTGACGGAAGCGAATTCCCCGTCGAGCTGGCAATCGCACGTATTCCGCTGGAAGGACCGCCGTCCTTCACCGGTTATCTGCGCGACATTACGGAACGCAAACAGGCGGAGCAGGCATTGCGCCGCAGCGAGGCCTTCCTCGCGGAAGCCCAACATCTCAGTCACACAGGCAGCTTTTCCTGGCGTGTGGCGACAGACGAAATCACGTGGTCAGAGCAGCTCTATCGGATCTACGAGCTTGAGATCGGCGTACCCGTCACGCTTGAACTGATCCGTAGTCGAGTCCATCCCGAAGACCTCACTTTGTTCGAAAGAATGGTCGAAGAGGCGCGAGTCGGTGGCAGCGACTTTGAATGGCAGTACCGTTTGCTGATGCCTAACCACTCGATCAAGTACATGCACGCACTCGCTCAATCGACCCGCGACCAGGATGGTCAACTGGAGTACATCGCAGCGGTTCAGGATGTCACGGCGCGCAGACTGGCGGAAGAGGCACGCGACAAGGCTCGATCGGAACTTACACATGTGGCCAGGGTGACGAGCCTCGGAACGCTGACAGCGTCTATCGCCCACGAACTCAACCAGCCGCTGTCCGGCATTGTCACGAACGCCGGGACCTGTATGCGAATGCTGGCAGCCGATCCTCCAAACGTCGAGGGCGCGCGCGAAACTGCGCGGCGGACCATTCGCGATGGCAACCGGGCGTCTGAGGTGATCACTCGATTGCGCACACTCTTTGGCAAGAAAGAAGCCACCAATGAGCCGGTCGACCTGAACGACGCGACACGAGATGTGCTTGCGCTGTCATTGAGCGAACTTCAGAAAAACCGTGCGATCCTGCGGCCGGAACTTGCCGACGACCTCCCGCTGGTCACAGGCGATCGCGTCCAGCTCCAGCAGGTCATTTTGAACCTGCTGCGCAATGCTTCGGATGCCAGGAGCACCATTCATGATCGCCCAAGGGATTTACTGATTCGAACTGAACCAGATGACAATAATCGGGTGCGCCTCAGCGTGAGCGATGTTGGAATCGGCTTTGAACCTCAAGCTGCGGATAGGCTTTTTGAAGCCTTCTACACGACCAAGAATGAGGGTATGGGAATCGGATTGTCGGTCAGCCGTTCTATTATCGAACGACATCACGGCCGACTGTGGGCGGCGCCAAATAACGGTCCGGGAGTTACGTTTTCGTTTTCTATCCCCTGCAGGCCAGAGAGTTTAACGAGCGACAGTACTCGCGACAGTCGCATACCTTCCGTGTCTGATGGGGCATGAGATATCCATGGCGGTCACTCACCCGCAACTGATCTTGGAGGCAAAACCAATACCAAAGTCCAATGGACGCCCTTCCGCGCGAGGCGCATTGTTATGCCATGGAATTGCGCCGGGAAAAGCGGGCCATGGAACGGCCACTGGTATCAGTCGTTGATGACGATGAGTCTGTGCGCGAATCGCTGCCCGACCTTCTTGGCGAGTTCGGCTTTGCAGCCCGTGCATTTTCTTCCGCGGAAGAGTTCCTCGCGTCCGACTGCGTCGACCAGACCCGCTGCCTGATCCTCGACGTTGCCATGCCGGGAATGAGCGGACCGGAGCTTCAGCGGGAATTAAAGCTTCGCCGGCGAGAGATTCCGGTTGTCTTCATAACCGGTCAACGAGAAGAGATTGTTCGCCTGCAAGTACTCAAACAGGGTGCGATAGCGTGCCTATTCAAGCCATTCAGCGACACGGCTATGCTTGACGCCGTTAATTCGGCACTTCACCCGAAGTGAGACTTGCGCACGGCAGTCTAACATGAAAGAAGGAAATATGGATCACAATGAGGCAGTCCGGAAATTTGAACATTTGATGCTCAGAGGGGCTGACCAGGCCCACGAGGCGGCAACCGAACTTGAAGCTTTGGTTTCGCTCCTCCCCAACGAGAAATCTCGACAGCTCGCACAGTTACAAGCAAAGGCCAGTCACAAACAAGCCAAGGACTTTCGCGAGCTAGCGCAGAAAGTCAAAGAAAGCTAGGATCCCGCGCATTCGCTGCGGATTTATGTCCGCAGAACTGAAGAGATTAGGAACCCTCGTCCGTTCGCGGTGCTGACGGCCCGTGGCGGGCTAGGCCAATATTTAAAGAAAGGATGGCAAAGACATGCCGGAAGCAACCTGGAAACCTCACGAGAAACATGGACAACTGACGACGCAGAGCGATTTACCCGACAGCGTCTACGCATTTCCGAAGCAGCGTAAAGAACCACTGACCGACGCAGAACATGTGCGTAACGCGGTCGCGCGGTTCGATCAAGTCATCGACATCTCCGATGCCGATCGTGCATTGGCGTTCGCGAACATCGAGAAAGCTGCAAAGTATTACGACGTCAACCTCTCGGAAACGTCCTGGCACGACCTGGGCATTCATCCTCAAAAAAAGAAGAGAAGTGAGCCTGCGGCCTAAGGCGCCGCGACGCGCGAACGCCGAGTGCAGAGCTAAGAATCCAGAGTAACGAGAATCCAGAGTAGCGAAATTGATCTAATCATCTGACATCCGAAAGGCGTACCCAATGGTCGTCACAAATGGACTGAAAGAGGCCACGCGCGTGACCGCGCCTGTCGCGTCGAACATGCCTGAGTCGAACACACTAAGTGTGAACGTCTTTACCGCCCCGGGAAAGGCTATGGTCGGCGAGCGGCCAAGGCCCTTCGGCGAAGCGCTCGGCTTTGACCCGATCACGTCGACTTTAATCTTCGGCGAGCACGACGCGGTGCTGGTAGACGCAATGACGACGGTGGCTGAGGCCGAGGCGATCGCGGCTTGGGTTGCTCTGCACAACCGCAACTTGGAGACTATCTATATAACGCACGCCCATTTCGACCACTTCTATGGTCTGAGCATTCTGCTCGACCGTTTCCCGGGCGCTCGGGCGATAGCAACGCCCAAGACGGTGGAAGCCATGCAGATGTCTTTCACTCCCACGGTGGAGCGGCTGGCCCGCCGGTTGTTTCCCGGGCAAGTGCCCACGAAGCTGGTTGCGCCTGAGCCCTATGAGCGCGACACGTTCACGCTCGAGGGCCAGGAATTGCGCATCATCGAACAGGGTCACACCGATAGTGCCGATACGACGTCTCTATACGTTCCGTCGATCGGCCTTGTCGTCGCTGGCGACGTTGTGTACAACCAATGCCGCATGTACGTCGGCGATACCACCCCCGAGAGCCGAAAGAATTGGATCGCGGCGCTGGACCGGTTAGCAGCGCTGAACCCTTCGATGGTCGTTGCCGGTCACAAGAAGCCGGGCGCGCCCGACTCTCCCTCGACGATTCAGGACACCAAGCGTTACCTCGAGGACTTCGATCGGGTGCAGAAAACCGCGACGTCCGACCAGGAACTGTTCGATCAGATGACGGAGCTGTACCCGCATTGGGTAGCCAATCAGTCGTGGTTGATGTTCGGATTCCCGCAACCATAAGCCCCATCAACCGCTGGTGGCCCGTCCTTGCGCATTTTGGAGGAAGCAGCGGACAGCAGAACAGAATTCGATTTCAAAAAGGAGAACAATGATGACAACTAAAGGAAAAGTCTTAGTGTTGGTATCGAGCGGTCGCGGTTTGCCCTTGAAGGATGGCAAGGTTTATACCGGCGCCGGCTACTACCTCAATGAGCTGACGGTTCCGGTTCGCGCCCTTATGAAGGAGGGCTACGAAATCACCTTCGCCAACCCCAAAGGCAACGCGCCCCAAGTGGATGTTCATTCAGAAGTCGCCGATTTCTTCGGCGGGGACTCGGCCAAGCTTCAGGACTATATGCTATTCCGCGACGGCCTGAAGGGGCTCAGAGATCCAAGTCGCATCGCGGATGTCATCGCATCGGGCCTGGATCAATATGACGCTGTTTTCGTCCCCGGCGGCCACGGCCCCATGATCGATCTTCTCGATGATCCCGACGCTGGCACCGTCATGAGACACTTTCATGAAACATCCAAGCCTACGGCAGTGCTCTGCCATGGTCCGATTTCACTACTCTCGGCTCTTCCGAATTCGAAGGAGGTGGTCGCCGCACTGGCTGCGGGCGATGCCGCTGGAGCGCACGCGAAGGCGCAGGGTTGGATCTATTCTGGATATAAGATGACTATCTTTTCGACAGCGGAAGAGCAGCAACGGGAACCGCTTGAGATTGGTGGTAAGGTTCTCTTCTACCCGGACTTCGCCTTGCGTACGGCGGGCGGTGACGTGAGTGTGGTCGCCCCATGGGGGAGCTACGTCCTTCAAGATCGCGAGCTGATCTCAGGTCAGAACCCGTTCTCTGATGAAGCGCTTCTGAAACTTCTTCTACCGGCACTCGATGGGAAGAAGAAGTCGGTTTCAGCGGCATAAGAATCGGAGGGAAGCCGGGGACAGGGCGGGACTTTCGATCGGGTGCAGAAAACAGCACGTCCGACCAGGGGTTGTTCGATCAGATGACGGAGCAAGTAGACAGAGGGGGACACTATGCGGCGTGGGAGCAGCCGCAACTGTTTTCAGAAGAGCTTCGCACGGGCTTCGGATCATTGCGGTAGTGTTCTTCACAAGAGAGGAGTAAATGCGCCGTGCCTGACCATTCGCAGTTCAACATCGACCGTACCTATCCGGGGCGGTGGACAATCACCTTCAACAACCCGCCGATCAACATGTTTGTTCCCTCAACGATTGTCGAATTGGGAGCGCTAATGACCGACCTCGAGGCGGACCCGTCCGTGAAGGTCGTACTGTTCCAGTCGGCGAATCCCGATTTTTTCGTCGCCCATCTCGACGTAGCCAAAGCAGCTGAACGGCCAGAGGTGCTGGGCCTTTGGCGCGAATTTGTGCTGCGCCTCACGTCCACGCCAGTCGTGAGCATCGCCAAGATTCGCGGCCGCACGCGCGGCATCGGGAACGAGTTCGTACTGGCCTGCGACATGCGCTTCGCCAGCCGGCAAAGCGCCTTGTTCGGCAACCCGAGGTCGGCGTCGGGCTGGTCCCGGGCGGCGGAGCGATGGAATGGTGCCTGCGTTTGGTCGGCCGCCCGCGCGCGCTCGAGATCGTGCTTAGCGGCGACGATTTCGATGCTGATATCGCCGAGCGCTATGGCTGGGTGAACCGCACGCTGGACGACGACGGCCTCGATTCATTTGTCGATGCGCTCGTCCGGCGTCTGGCCTCGTTCGACCGTGAAACGCTGGCCGCAGCGAAGGCCCAAGTCAATCGGTTCGGGACGCCGACAGCAACTGAGCTTCAGTCGAGCATCGACCTGTTCTTCCCACTGCTGGCTTTGCCAGGTGCGCAGGCGCGCCGTGCGAAGGTTCGTGATATGGGTTACGGCGTTCGCAGCGACTTCGAATTGAACTTCGGCCGGTACCTCCCTTCGTTCGGGCGAACGGACGACGCTGCCACGGGACAGAAGAGGTAGAGATGAAACCCTGGAAAGCGGTTTCGTTGATTCTGTTGGCTCTTGCGGTTGCGGCCGCGGGATACGGGTTGATTCTCGTGCGACGAGGCTTCAGCGCGCTTGCGACACCATCAGCGATTGAGGTGCTCGCCGCCACAATGGCACGCAAACTGGCCGTGCCATCCGCATATCGCCAACTTCGCAATCCGATCGTGCCTTCAACGGAGAACATTCGGGGAGGCATGGAGCATTTCGCCTATCATTGCGCCGCGTGCCATTCGGATGACGGAGGGGGCCACACGGTATTCGGCAAGGGCCTCTATCCGAAACCGCCCGACTTGCGCGCAGGCGGGACGCAGAACAAGAGCGATGGTGAGCTCTACTACACAATTGACAATGGAGTTCGTTTGAGCGGCATGCCAGCCTTCAGCGGAACGCACACTGCCGCGCAAACCTGGCGCCTGGTTTTGTTCATCCGGCACTTGCCCCAGATCACGCCCGAGGAACTCAATGAGATGAAGGGGTGGGACCCGAAGAGTCAGGCGGATCCAGCGCATTTCTGAAGGGCGGGGAACCGCCCCAGAAATCTGGTCGCAAACGATGCCAGAGTATCGGGCGATACCTTCGTCCAATTGTTTTGCCTTTCCTCGTCGGGCATAATCGGCAGCAGGCACAAATACGAAAGAACCGGAATCAGTGGATGGGCGCTGGTTATCGGAATTGGAGAGGTCAATGAGCAGCGTGCAAATCGAACAGAAGAGCTATGAGATGCCCCCGAAAGACGGGATCAGCATCGCGCATTTTCTCACCGTTGCCGACGTTGAGCGATCGGCTCGCTACTACGAAAAGGTCTTTGGCGCTCGCATTCTGACCATGGGTGACGGCAACGCGCCTCCGTACCTTCAGCTGGCGAATATCTGGATGATTCTGAACGTTGGAGGCGGGCCAACCCCGGATAAGCCGACGGTCACGCTCAGCGTCCCCGACCCGAATCACATCAATAGCTTTATGAATTTCCGGGTTGCGGATATTCAAGCGTGCTACAAACTTTGGAAAAGTCGAGGAGCGGAGTTCATCACGCCGCCGATCCCGAAGTATGGGGAGATACGCTGCTACATCCGCGATCCCGACGGCTATATCATCGAAGTCGGACAGAGCACCGACCTCACGTACGGTTAACGCGCCTCCCGGACGGGATGCGGATTTAAACATTTGCGGATGTGCGCTCAGCGTCAACCATTGGCGCGAGCCGCCACACCGCTACTAATTGTTGTCACGAGACCGAGCAGAAGCGCGATTCTGTGGCATCGCACAAGGAGATGAGATATGAAAGCAGTCGTTGTTCATCAATATGGCGGTCCTGAAGTACTCAAGTTCGAAGACTATCCTGATCCGGTTCCGGGTCCGGGCGAAGTGCTGGTGCGGGTCGCCGCCACCAGCGTGAATCCAATCGACTACAAGCGGCGTGCTGGATTGACGAAGGATTTTTATCCCCTCCAGTTCCCGGGCCTCATAGGAGTCGATGTGGCGGGGACTGTCGTCAAGATTGGGCCGGGGGTGGAAGGCTTTTCCGTCGGCGACCAGGTCTTCGCTATGGCGGACAATACTTACGCCCAGCTTTGCGTTGTGAAAGCCGCGGTTCTGGCGAAAGTTCCCAAGGGGCTCGATTTGATCCAGGCGGCGGCGCTGCCGCTGGTGACTGTGACCGGCAACCAGCTAATGTCCGCTACGGGAATCAAAGCGGGCCAGACGGTTCTCGTCGTAGGTGCTGCTGGAAATGTCGGGCGTTCGGCGGTATTCACTGCGAAGCAACGGGGCGCGACTGTGATCGCAGGGTTGTTGAAGAGGCAGATGGATGAGGCGAAGACTGTCGGCGCGGATCGGGTGGTCGCAACCGATGACGACGCCGCGATTGGGAATCTTCCTCCGCTCGATGCGGTGGCGGACGCGGTAGGCGGAGGAACTGCCGAAAAGCTGATCGCCAGGGTCAAGCCGGGAGGAGTGTTTGCTTCGGTTGTCGATGTGCCGCAGAACGCCGCGAAGTACCCATCTGTAAAGGCGGTGAAGGTATTCTCGAAATTCGACAGGAAAACGCTCGAGTTCATGGCCGAAGCGGTGCGAGATGGCAAGCTCGTAATCCCGATTAGCCAGAAACTGCCACTCAGTGAAGCGGCCGAGGCTCAGGCAGCCGCAGAAAAGGGTGGTATCGGGAAGATCTTGCTGGTGGCTTGAACTCTTTTGCTGCACATGCAACGTCTAAAGGAAAAATCGAAATGAAGAAAGATCACCGCGGAATCAATCCCGCTTCGAAACCGAGTGGCGACGGGTGTGTGGAATGCCTGGCGTCACCGAAAGGTTGGTGGTTTCATCTCCGCCGGTGTGCGGAGTGCGGCCACATCGGATGCTGTGACAGTTCTCCGAGTCAGCATGCATCAAAGCACGCGGAGGCGACAGGGCATCCGATCATCGCCAGCTTCGAACCGGGTGAGGATTGGTTCTTCGACTACGAGAAGCAGGGGATGATCAAGGGTGTGGAGTTGCTTCCGCCGCATTCGCATCCAAAAAATCAGCCCGCTCCTGGACCTGCAGGAAGAGTGCCAGCCAACTGGGAATCGCTCCTGCACTAGCTACCCGTTATAGAGTAGCCAGCAGATGATGGGGCGACAAAGGAGTGTTCTTTCTTACCGAGCCATTAGACAATCACGGCTGGGAATGGCGCTGCTACATGCGTGATCCCGACGGCTACCTCATCGAGGTCGGCCAATATACTTACTGAAGTCGCCCTCGATTGGTTCAAGAACCGCACTTAATTTGGCGAGCGATAAACAAGAGGGCTCAAGAGTCCAGCCGGAGAGGCACGGATTCCCAGGACGAAGTCGTGAGCAAGGGCCGGGCGGCAGTAATTAACCCACCCTGGCAATGAACAAATGATAGAGATCTCGAGAAAGCGTAGAGTGGCGCCGCGAGGTGCGAGGCAAGACCTCGCACCTTGTAGCCTGATTACGAGCACGGCTTGTTCACAAGAGGCCGTGCTAGAAGTGGAACGCAATCCTGCCTAAGAAGACAAAACCGACAAGGAAACACGATAGCGCAACCGCAGCCGGGGCGAGGATGCAAAGTAGTTCGCCCGTACTCAATTTGCCCTCAGTTATATCGCTGCCAGTGAGCGTCCCTGCTCTCCGGCGCTCGTCGATGTACCTCGATTTAGCCAACTCATGCCCCCGCAATAATCCGACAATCGCAATCAGTGAAACGCATACGCTAGAAATCAAGCATACGGCGGCTACCTTGGCAGAAAATGCAACAATCGGACTTGCCGTTCTCGCTGTGCCTACAGCAGAGGAAGCCAAAAGGGCAACGGCGATACCGGATGCGGTAATGATGGTCTTGAACGCATCTACGTACATATTTCGGCTGTCGATGCTGCTCCAGGCCCAACCCTTTGTTTTGGCCACGTGCCAATAGTGCCAAACCAACAGAAGCGGCGCAGCCCCAACCGCTGAAACAAATACATAGAATGCGCAGTGCATTTGTGACGGATTCTACCACTGGTTTGCTGAAACCTATAAAGGGCGCTGTGGTCCCCGTCGTTCAACCGACAGGACTTCGGTTTCCGCATCCCGTCGATTTTACTCTCCGTCATTGTTTATAATGTTTCGGGGGCTCTGACCCCCTCTTATACAGCCGTGGCTGCGGGGTCGCCGGCGACAAATAGACCCTGGATTTTGACCATCTAGGTCTCGGTCCTGAAGGAGGTGACGTGTATGTCCCACTACCTCCATTCGATTTCGACACGATAGAACGAATTTTCAACCACACAGCCTATTTGATCATTCTGGGTTGCTGGCTTTACAGGCACGTAAGGCGAGAGATAACCCGCCGAGACGAATGAGCCTGTCTCGCTGAAGTGTGCTTGTCGGCTGTTGGGATGAGTGTGCCTGAAAATAGGAAGGCCCTCAAACAACTCGAACGTCGTTGAGGAACAGATGAGAGGCGAACCTTGAGCGAACCGATTTCTCCCTTCGAATCGAAACTTGTGTATAATCCGCCGATGCACAGAATACCGTGGAGCACAATTGCGCTGGGCTCGCTGCTGCTCATCTCGGCCTACTCAAAAGGAGGACAGGAAGTGAAATCTCCGCAACCTGAAAAGTCGAAGCCGCCCGTCAGAACGGAGCAGCGCGGGCGCATCCTTGGAATCGGCGGTGTCTTCTTCAAATCCGCTAATCGTGATCAGATGCGCGAATGGTATTCGAAGCATCTTGGACTCGCTGACAAAGGCCAAGGCGTGATGCTTCCATGGCGCGAACACGATGACCCGCAAAAGGAACACGTCACAGTTTGGACTGTTTTTCCCGCCTCCTCTGACTATTTCCCTCGCAGCCAACCGTTCATGATCAACTACATCGTGGACGATATGGATGCTTTGCTCGACCGCTTAAAACAAGAGGGAGTAAAGATTGACCCCAAACGAATGGATGAATCCTACGGTCGCTTTGCCTGGATCTATGACCTGGATGGCAATAAGATTGAGCTCTGGCAGCCGCTGCTCACAAAGCCCTAAGGGCCTTCCCCAGCCCTCGCCGTGTTCGACAACCGCAGTTAATTTCGAGGACCGACCCCACAAAGATACAACCGATACCATCGTCTAATTGTTCAAACCCCACCCTTCTGCTTTGATAAGGTCACGCTGCAGGTTCAATCAGAATCTGCATCTCGGAAACGTCTTTGAAGATAACTTTGTAGCCTTCCGGAGAACAATTATGTCAAGCAACGTAGCAGGACTCGCCATTGAAGCACCGCTCACGTCGAATCCTCTTGATGTCATCCCGGACGAAATACCATTCGATGTGCCTTACGGGCGTCCAATATCACTATACCGAGCCGAGGCGGTCATTCACGCGGCCGTGGCCGAGGCCAAGAAGCGGAATTGGAAGATGAACGTAGCCGTAGCCGATTCCGGCGGTAACTTGGTTGCCTTCCAACGAATGGACGGCGCGATGCTCGCCTCCATTCAGATTGCGGAACACAAGGCGCGAGCAGCCGTGACCTTCCGGCGGCCAACGAAGGTCTTCGAAGATGGCATCAACCTTATGCATCTGAACTATCTGCTCGCGTTCGATGGAATCATTGCGTCTCGAGGCGGTATTCCGCTGATCGACCAGGGCGACATTATCGGTGCAATCGGTTGTTCGGGAGGCACGGATTCCCAGGACGAAGTGGTGAGCAAGGCAGGGGCGGCAGTGATTAACCAACCCCGGCAAGGAACAAATGACGCAGATCTGGAGAAAGCGTAACGTGGCGCCGCGATAATGCAAGGCGAAAACCTCGCACCATCGCGGGTCAATCACAAACACAGGGTGTGGATCGCGGCTTTAAATGGCTAGAGTGCGCAAAACAAACCTTAACTAATGCGAAGCGAATCACGATGAGCACAGATGAATTCTGAATGTAAGAATAATAAGGAGACGAACAATGAATAACATGCCAAGACAGGACCAAAACTCGGTTGTTGCAGTTTTCAGCCAACACTCCGCAGCAGAAAATGCCATCAAAGAATTGAAGGGTGGTGGGTTTGACATCAAGAAGTTGGCCGTGGTCGGCCGCGACTATCAAACGGAATCGGATGTCGTCGGTTTCTATAACACAGGCGACAGGATGAAATACTGGGGCAAATGGGGCGCATTTTGGGGCGGGCTCTGGGGTCTGCTCTTCGGTGCGGCCTTCTTAATCGTCCCAGGCATCGGACCGGTGGTTGCTGCCGGTTCCGTTGTCGACTGGATCATCGCGGCGCTGGAGGGAGCAGTCGTCGTGGGAGGCGTCAGTGCCCTGGATTACCGAGGCCACTGTGGTTCAAATTGCACACGCGAGGAAAACTTACGTTCAGCTCTATTAAGCATTGGGTTCACGCTCAATTTCGCGACAGTGCCGTGAAGATCCGACTCCGTTTCCCGTAGCAGCCCAGACTCTAAGGGTCAACGGCGGACCGGTTGCATTTTCGTGGAAGAAAGAGCAATCCGACTCCGCGCAATAGCAAAGATCGTAGCGTGGCGGCTGACAAGCGGACTCGCTGCTGTTTACGAACGTCCCGTTCGGGCCGCGGACACGGGTGGACAGAAAAATTGCGGAGCCTGTGGTTGCAAGCTCCGCAAGATGTGCACTTGGTAGGCGGCCACCGCTTCGTTCTCTTCCCGAGGGAGTTGGGAACCTCGGGCGCCGGCCTAGCGCGCGATTTGGCCCAGGTAATATCCCAGTCGATTTTCGGCATCCCCTGGTTTGTGGAAGCCGCGCGCCATCAGCTGTTTGATCCCCTCCTGGGCGGCGGGTCGGCCGAGCGAAGCGATGCACGCATCCCACCCTGCGTCAAGTTCGACGTCCGGCGGCAGGCTGGTGTTTACGAGGCGCTTGGTCTGAGCGATCGCCCATTTGTCGAACTTGGCGATCCGGGTCGCGAGCGCCTCTACGAACGCATCTAGATCAGCGTCAGGAAGGGCGCGATTAATGTAGCCGTAGGCCTCGGCCTGCTCTGCGCGAATGTCTTCCGAGCTCAAGAGCACCTCGAGGGCGCGGTTTCGCCCAATGAGTCGTGGCAGCCGAGCCATTGGGCCACCGCCGGCGACCATCCCCACGCCCACCTCCCATTGCGAGATGATGGCCTTCTCGCGGCTGGCGAAACTCATGTCGCAGGCCAACGTGATCTCGCTGCCGTTGCCGGTTGCACGGCCACGGATGAGGGCGATGGAGGCGACTGGCAGGCGGGTCAGCCGCACAAGAAAGTCCGGCCAAGGCGGCAAGCCGGTGGGACCCGGCGGCATTGAGGTCAGCTCCTCAAGCTTGGCATTGAAATCGGAGTGATTCAGGAAGTAGTCGTCGACCGCGCTGTCGAAGACCACGACCCTTACCTGCTCATCGGCCTCGAGAGCGTTGATGACTTCCTGGAACTGCTTGACCATTTCCGGGCCCATGACGTTGATCGGCGGATTATCGATCGTGACCCGCCAATAGGCGGGCGACCGGCGGGTCATGCGAATCTGTGGGGACTTCGTTGATGCGCTCATCTGTGTGACTTTGGTAGGTGCGTTCATAGTTGCCATGGAATTTTCCTCCGTATTTGTTAGTCCTCGAAACCGTTTGATTAAAGCCAACAATGGCCGTCGGCTGTTTGTAGTTCATTCGTCGCAGCAAATGCACATCGCTATTTCCATACTTACTCCCGCCATGGTCGCATTCGCATCTGCACATCGTCCGATCGTGCGCTTGGGGCCGACTAAGGTTGGAACCCGTCCGCCATCCACTTGGCGAATAGTTCAATCCGAGATTGCTGCCAAGGACCTTCTCCTCTTGGTGGTGGGGGCGGCATTACGGCGCCGCCGATTCCACGAATGCGATCGTAGATGGCGCCAGCGTGCTTTTTGACGTCCTCGTAACTTGCCAGGTTGAACGCCTTGCTCATGCCTTGAATGTCTCGCTCCGTAAAGAGCGGGCGAATGTCCATTTGAAAGCTCGTCGTTTTCGTCATTGCGCCTCACAGGTGGCCGTACTATCCGAAATCGTCGCTCGAGTGGCACAGGCCACCCGGCGTCATAACGCCCTCATCATTGAGCCAGAACAAAGTGGGCCGCGCAATTGGACGATGGTATTGCCCATACTTTCGTATCGACTGCCGTGGCAGAATCAACCTCCATCCAGTTAGTCTTGAAAATCGATCAGAGGGAATGAAATTTCCTACCGCGCACCTGATACGAAAGTGTCGTCGATACCTTTGTCCAATTGCTTAACGCCCGCCACCTCTGGCCTAATCGCAATCGTTCGAGATACACGTTGATCGGGCTTAGAAAACTCTTTTGTAAAGGAGAACATACCTTGTCTGGACTTGCGACGGAATCTGTTGCACAACGAGGAGAGAAGATAGAAACAAGCACCTCCGTGGAACGCATCGCCGGCCTTACCATCGGTGCGATAGCCACAGCAGGATTCGCCGTCCTCCTCGTTACCGGCCTTCACGCGCAGGACAAGTACTCGCTGAAATCGCCGGGCGGAATCGCGTTCTCCGACTTCAGGGGATATGAGGATTGGTCGGTGGTCTCTTCCGCCCGCACCGACGAAGTGCTGAAGGTAATCGTCGCCAATCAGACGATGATCAACGCATACAAGGCCGGCGTTCCCGGCAACGGCCAGGTTTTCCCGGAGGGCTCCATGATCGTGAAGCTTCAGTGGAAGCCGAAGAAGAGCACCGAGGCCCAATTCGCCGTGGATGTGCCAGACGTCTTTAAGCAGGCTTTCGTGATGGAAAAGGATAGCAAGCGATTTCCGACAACCGGCGGGTGGGGATACGCGGTGTTCAACTACGAAGCCGCATCGGACAAGTTCACGGCCGATCCCAAAAGCCTTTCAGACTGCGGAAATGCGTGCCATACAGCCGTGAAGGCGAAGGACTACATCTTCCACCCATACCAGAAGCGTTGAACCGCGCCTGTAAAATCAGGCGTCGAAATCTAAGGGAGAGGTCCTTGACTACCACTACCGCGCCTTCCGCAGCAGTTATCGAGACCAGCATGCAAAAAGCAAAACGGTTGAGCATTCTTTCAATGATGTCGACAACCGCGCGGCTGGTTCCGGACATCCGACATCCTGCATGTCCGCGGCAGAGCCGGTGGCCGGAACGTTTTTCTACGGGATGAAGTTTGATCCGAAAGACCCTAACTCGCCGGATATGGCGCAACGCCGCTTTTTTGGGCCGAAGGACAAACTGGGGTTCCACGATTGAACAGCCCAGAAGCCCCAGAAGCGAAGACCGCGTGCAACGGCCCAAGCCAATGACCGATTTTTACGGCGAGGATCGTCATGAACTGGTGCAAGAACTCGCATACCAGCACTGGGAAAAAAGAGGCAGTCCGATCGGGTTGCCGGAGATTGATTGGTTTGCACCCGAAAAGGCCATGCGCGCGTACCTGTTGGCTTCAGGAATTGAGCTCGGGCCAGACGAGGATCTCTACTCTTGAGTGGCGTAGCTTTGAACATTGAACACGAACCGTTCCACAACCTGGAAAACTAAGGACCATCTTATGAGCACCAATCGCGTCGTCCGCTCGAGTTCCGCAAAAGTCGTTCCCATGACCACCAGCGCAACCAATGTTTCAGATGTTCTGCAACAGTACGGGTACGGCGCGATGCCGTTTATCGGGACGGAAAACGCTTTTTATGAACGGCACCTGGTTTTTGACCGAGCGATCGATCCCAAAGTAGCGAGTGCGCGTGAGCGCTTCGAGGCGTTCTCCTATTCCGTGCGAGACATTCTCGCTCAGCGTTGGGTGCTGACCAAGAACACTTATGAGCGAGAGAATGCCAAACGCATCTATTACCTTTCCATGGAGTTTCTGATCGGACGTTCGTTGGCCAACAACATCACCAACCTGTTGCTGGATCCGCTTTTGCCGGATGCAGCCCAAGAACGTGGTATCGACTGGCTGGAATTGATTGAACAGGAACCGGATGCTGGGCTGGGCAATGGAGGCTTGGGGCGCCTCGCGGCGTGCTTTCTCGACTCGATGGCGACCATGCAACTCCCGGGCACCGGCTATGGTTTGCGCTATGAGTACGGCATGTTCAAGCAATCGATCGTAGATGGCTGGCAAAAGGAGAATCCCGACAACTGGCTCCGCTATGGCGATCCCTGGGAGATTGCCCGGCTTCACGAGAGAGTAGAAATCAAGCTGAACGTGTCATTCAAGTTGCAGGAGGGTAATTTTCAAGTCATCCCCGACCGACCGTCGAGCCTGATCGGTATCCCGTTTGATCGTCCCGTGGTGGGCTATGGCGGAAGGACGATCAACACCCTCCGGCTTTGGGCCGCGGCGGCGTGCGATTATTTCGACCTCGAGAAATTTGACACCGGTGACTTCGTGGGTGCACTCGGCGAAACTCTCCAGGCGGAGTCGCTTACCCGCGTGCTGTATCCTGACGATTCTACGACGAAGGGGCAGGGGCTGCGCTTCCTGCAGGAATACTTCCTGGTCGCGTGTTCCATGGCCGACCTGGTGCGCCGTTTCCAGCGCTACAACGCGGATTGGGAAAAGCTGCCGGAGAAAGCCGCAATTCAACTCAATGACACGCATCCTTCCATGTCGGTCCCGGAACTGATGCGAATCTTGCTCGACGATGTGCACCTGGGATGGGATCAGGCCTGGGATCTGACGAAGAAGACGCTTGGGTACACAAATCACACCTTGCTGCCTGAGGCACTGGAGAAATGGCCGGTGGAGTGGTTTGAGAGACTGCTTCCTCGTCACCTGGAACTCATCTACGAGATTAACCGTCGGCTGCTCGATGAAGTTCGGGTTCGCTTCCCGGGCGATGAGGGGCGCGTGCAGCGTATGAGCCTGGTGGAAGAAGGCAGCCCGCGCAAAATCCGCATGGCCCACCTTGCTATTGTTGGCTCGCATAGCACCAACGGAGTGTCTGCTATCCACTCCAAGCTACTGCGAACCACGACGGTCAAGGATCTCGCGGAAATGTTTCCCGAGCGTTTTAGCAACAAGACAAACGGCGTGACGCCCCGGCGCTGGCTGCGGGAGGCCAATCCCGCGCTGGCCCGTGAAATCACCCAAGTCATCGGAGATCGCTGGATTACGGATCTTAGCCTGCTCAAACAGCTCAAGCCATTCGCGGAGGATTCCAATGCTCGCGAACGCTTCCTCAAGTCAAAGCGAGAGGCCAAAGTGCAGTTTGCCAATTGGCTCAAGTCAACGTCCGGGCGTAGCGTCGACCCGGATACCATCTTCGACTGCCACATTAAGCGCATTCATGAATATAAAAGGCAATTGATGAATGCGCTGCGGATTGTGATTGTTTATAACCGGCTCCGGGAAAATCCCGGCATGAAGATAGTGCCTCGGACATTCTTCTTCGCTGGTAAAGCGGCGCCAGCTTACAAGCTGGCCAAGCTCATCATAAAGTTCATCAACAACCTGGCGGACACGATTGACGGCGACCCGGCGGTGCGCGGCCGGCTCAACGTCGTCTTTCTCCCTGAGTACAACGTTTCGTTGGCGGAACGGCTGATTCCAGCCAGCGACGTCTCCAACCAGATCTCCACCGCCGGCTACGAGGCCAGCGGTACCAGTAACATGAAATTCATGATGAACGGAGCCTTAACGGTCGGAACCCGCGACGGTGCGACCATTGAAATGGCGGAGGAAGCCGGAGAAGAGAACATGTTCCTGTTCGGACTCACCGTGGAGCAGGTCGAGAACAGCCGCGCCTGGTATAACCCGTACTGGCATTATGAAAATGAGCCGCAGACGCGAGCCGCTTTGGACCTGATTTTCTCTGACCACTTTAGCCGCAACGAACCAGGAGTATTCGCTCCCTTGCGCGATATGCTTCTGACCCAGGGCGATCACTATATGCATCTCGCGGACCTGACCTCGTATTGCAATGCACAAGACCGGCTCGGCACGCTCTATTCGGAACCCGGCGCATGGGCGCAGAAAGCGATCTTGAACGTCGCCAGCTCCGGGAAGTTTTCGAGCGATCGCTCGATTGCGGAATATGCAAGCGAGATTTGGAAGGTGGAACCATGTCCAGTACTTTAGAAGCACAGTCCCTGACAGGTGAACCTAACCGTGGCTCGCCCCTGCGCGTCACCTTTAACGAAGCGCACATCCCCGCAATTGCCCAGGCGATCTGCGAATACCGCCACGAGCGGGGTACCGACGGCCATGGGGAAAGACGCCCACGCAGTCTTGGAGCCCGTGAAACAGCTTGGACAAATTTCAAAGCCGGGAGCCCAAGACAAAGACCTCCGGCCTGCCTATGACGAGTTCTGCGCCAGGCAAGCGCTTTCACTGGAAGACTACCCTCTGTTCCGGGCACTGAAAGAAAAGTATCGCGCAAGTAGATGCGGATGAAAAAGAGACACCTGTGAACAATTCAAACCTCGAAGTGCATGCCAACTTAGCCGACACTGCCCATTCCGTGGCGGCGCCACCAGCCAGGCGTCCGACATGGGTAGAAGCTGAGGGCAACCCATTGCCGCTTGGCGTCGAGTGGATCGAAGAAGAACAAGCGTTCAATTTTGCCGTTCACTCGGAACATGCGGAGAGCGTCACTCTATTGCTCTATTCTCCGGCCGATCTAGGGAATCCTCTTCTCAGGCTTCAATTGGATTTCTTGCACAACAAGTCGGGGCGAATTTGGCACTGCCGCATCCCGGTTACAAAGCTTGGCGCCGCTCGTTATTACGCGTATTCCGTATCAGGAGAGACGATTCCTCAACTGCACAGTTTCGACCCGCAGAAGGTTCTCCTCGACCCGTACGCGAAATGCATCTTCTTCCCACCCGCATTTGATCGCAACTTGGCCATGCGAGAAGGATCCAATGCAGGCCACGCGCCTTTGGGGGTGCTGACCGATCACCGATCGACATTTGACTGGTCGGGAGTTCGGCATCCGTATCATGAGTCGGATGCAGTCATCTACGAACTTCACGTTAGAGGTTTCACGAAGAACCCAAACTCAGGTGTCGACCCATCGCGTGCCGGCACTTACGCCGGTCTCGTGGAAAAGATCCCCTATCTAAAGGAACTCGGGGTGACGGTTGTAGAACTGATGCCGGTTTTTCAGCGTGATCCGCAAGAAGGCGACTACTGGGGCTATATGCCCTTGAATTTCTTCGCGCCGCATGCTCAGTACGCGAGCACACAAAGTGCTGGTGACCAGCGTCTTGAATTCAGGAACATGGTTAAGGCTTTTCATCAGGCGGATATCGATGTGGTGCTGGACGTCGTGTACAACCACACTTGCGAGGGTGACCACAAAGGGCCGATCTACAGCTACAAGGGATTCGACAGCGCTGGCTATTACATGGTGTCTTCCGATCCGGCCAACCCCTATTCCAACTACTCGGGCACAGGTAATACCTTAAATTTCGGTCAGGCACACGTGCGCAAGATGGTGATCGACAGCTTGCGCTATTGGAAGCGAAGAATGCACATCGACGGCTTCCGCTTTGATTTGGCGTCGGTGTTCAGCCGCAACGCCGATGGGACGCTCAACTGGGGAGAAGCCCCCATCTTCAGCGAAATTGCCGCGGATCCCGAATTAGGACCCGTGCGTTTGATCGCGGAACCTTGGGACACAGCCGCTTATCAGCTCGGACGCGGCTTCCCCGGCCTGACTTGGCTGCAGTGGAACGGACGGTTTCGTGATGACATTCGCCGTTTTGTTAAAGGCGACGCAGGGATGGTTCCTGACGTGATGCGACGTATCTATGGCAGCGATGACTTGTTTCCCGACAATCGCACCGGGGCCTATCACGCATATCAGAGTGTAAATTATGTAACATCCCACGACGGCTTCACGCTTTTCGATCTTGTCTCTTATGACCGCAAGCACAATTGGCAAAACGGAAATAATAACCAGGACGGCACTGACGAGAACTACAGTTGGAATTGTGGACAGGAAGGGGATGCGTCTGTCTCCCCGGTTGTCCGCGCGTTGCGCCGCAAGCAAGTAAAGAATTTTTGCTGTCTGCTCTTCTTATCTAACGGTACGCCGATGTTTCGGGCCGGGGACGAGTTCCTGAATACGCAATTTGGCAACAACAATCCCTACAACCAGGATAACGAAATTGGATGGCTGGATTGGAGTCAACTCCGATCCAATAAGGACATTTTCCACTTCTTCAAGAAGATGATTGCGTTCCGAAGAAGTCATCCCTCGCTGAGCCGGAGCCGGTTCTGGCGGGAGGATGTTTCCTGGTACGGCGTCGGCCCTACAGTCGATTTGTCCCACGACTCGCACAGCCTGGCATTCTGCCTGCACGGCGCTTCCCAAGATGATGACGACATCTACGCAATGATCAATGCGTACTGGGAAGAGTTGGAGTTCAATGTGCAGGAGGGAACAGCACAGGAGTGGAAGAGAATCGTGGACACCGCTTTTCCCGGTCCAGATGATTTCTCGGACGACGGAATCCCTTTGGAAAGGACGAAATACCTGCTGGCTCCAAGATCGATTGTGGTCTTATGTCGACCCAAGAAAAGCGACACTCGGGTGGGTCCATGAGCACGCGATCGGGGATCACTATCGTCGGTCTGTGTGAATGACAGCACCGAGTGTCGTTTGTGGCCGACAAGTGCGCGGTGATTCTGATGGCCATGCTACAGTTTCCACGTTAGGTTCGCGCCATGTCCCAGTCTCCAAATCCAGCCGCGTCGCAGCAGGTGGCAGCCCTGCTTGCGCTGGCCGCTGAGTTTCTCAGGGCCGGGCAAACAGCTGATGCGATCGCGCCGTTGCGCGATGCAGCGCTGCTGCAGCCGTCCAATGCCATCATCCAGCACGATCTCGGCCTCGCCTGCCTCGAGGTCGGCCGCGTACCGGATGCCATCGCGGCATTGCAACGGGCCGTCGCCAGCAACCCGCGTTATACCGATGCACATTTCCGCCTCGGCATCGCCTTGGAAAAACTGGGCGACATCGGCGGAGCACTCACTGCGTACGACCGAGCCACGAAGCTGCTCCCATCGTTGACCGAGGCGTGGTTCCGCGCCGGCGCCCTGGTCTACACGCTGGGCCATGTCGGCGAGGCGATCGGCTGTTTCCGGCGTGCAGCCGCGACCGGAGGCAGGACCAGTTTCGGCCGCCTTGGTAAGGCGCGGGCGCTGGTGATCGAGGATCGCAACCAGGAAGCTGAACAGGTGTTGCGAGAAATGCTGGTGGCTGATCCGACAAACGCCATGGCGTACGATCTGCTGGGCAGCGTGCTCTCCGAGCTCGGCCGCTTCGACGAAGCCCGTGCGTGCTTCGAACGGACGGTCGCGATCGCGCCGATGCTGGCAGGAAGCTACTACGATTTGGTGCGGTGCCGCACGGTCACAAGAAATGACAACGGTCTACTTCAAGCGATGCAAGGCGCTCTGGCCACGCCAGGACTCGAACTGGGCCAACGCCAGCGGGTTCATCTCGCGATCGGCAAAGCGGCGGAGGATCTTGGCGACTACGCCTTGGCCATGCAGCATTTCGATGCTGCAGACGCGGTGCGCCGCGGCGCTGCGTCGTTCGACTCGGCTGCGTTCTCGATCTTGATCGACCGCGTGATTGCCCGCTGCACACCCGAATTCCTCGCGCGGGCGCACGAACTCGGCAGCTCGGACGCGACGCCGGTGCTGATCCTCGGCATGCCGCGATCCGGCACAACTCTGGTCGAGCAGATCGTCTCCATGCATCCCGAAGTTGGGGCCGGGGGCGAATTGAATTTCTGGAACCAGCGCGGAGCGGCGTGGAACAGCGACGGCGCGGCAGCGGACGACAAGCAGTTCCTCGCCAAGGCGGCGGCAGATTATCTTGAAGTGCTGCGCGTGATCGCGCCGACGGCGGCGCGAGTGACCGACAAGATGCCGTTCAACTTCCTCTGGGCCGGGCTGATCCACTTGGCATTCCCGCGCGCAACCATCATCCATTGCCGCCGCGCTGCAATCGACACGGCGCTGTCGATCCATCAAACTCACTTCCATCCGAGCATGCCGTTTCCGACCGGAGGCGCCGAACTGGTCGCGTATTTCCGCGGCTACCAGCGGCTCATCGAGCATTGGCGGAGCGTGCTGCCGGCCGATCGCTTCATCGAAGTCGATTACGAAGACCTGACCCGCGCGCCCGAACCAGCGATCCGGCGGATCATCGCGGCCTGCGGCCTGGCGTGGCACGAAGCGTGCCTCCGCCCCGAATCCAATCCGCGGGCGGTGAAGACCCCCAGCAAGTGGCAGACCCGGCAGCCGATCTATCGCACGTCGGTGGAGCGCTGGCGACGCTACGAACCCTGGCTGGGGCCGCTGCGCGCGCTCGTGGACGACTGATTTCGAAAACTGCACATATTATGGTGCAAGATTTCTCTCAAAAAAATCACTCAATTCCGCCCAAAATCTAGAAAACAAAGGACCGGATTTTTTCTTGCCTTGTAGATCTATGGTTCTTAAGGTAGTTACAGGCAAAATATTCTAAACATTCGGGTTAGCGTGTCTTTCCCGCGGCGATCTGTCGGGCCGGTTGCGCCTACGCTTCGGACAACAGCAAAGCGCTGGACGAAGGTTTTCGTCTTCGCCTTGTTGGTCGGACTCAGCAGTTGGCAATGTCCAGGAGCTGCGCCCTTGTCAGGTTGTCAAAGAACGCGGTTATCTATTAGATAACCTATGTTGCTCTATTATATCGGCGTCGAGGGAATGAGATCAAGGGGAAAGTGGATGGGCCCTGAAGACGATTCCCGAAATGGGAAACGTAGAGTGCGCGACCTGTGTGGGCCTGATGGCGCAAGACGATCTATAGCCATGACATCTAGGGCTGTCTCCTTCTGAATGTGGCGAGGCCCAGGTTAGCGCCCGAAAAATCGGTGTTACGAGCCTGAATGTGCGTTGGGCGGGCGCGAACCTGGGCCACCGGCCCCACCAGCCTGCCACCTGCCGCCTGTCAACGATCATTTTCGTCAATCGGGGTTCACCCGCTACGGCTTCAGACCCTTAGCAATGTCTAGATACCTCGCGCCAAGTTCGGCGTCATAACTTTTCACGAAACTCGCCCATCCCAATAGCTCTTTGGACCTAGGGCCATACTGCACAGGGTCAAGTTCCGCCCGATGGAACATTGCTCGCAGCTTACGGCGCAACTCGCGATTAGGGTGTACCTTTTGGTTCACGACCAGCCCCGTCACATAACGCGCCTGCCCAGGACCCGCAAAGCGAGTCTTTTTTGGATTAATCTTGAATCCATGCCGCCTGAGTACAAACTCAAGTGGCGTCAGGAACTTTCTGCTTATTTTTTTATGGCCGGAAAATGTCAGATCGTCCGCGTAGCGCGAATATTTCAAATCATCTTTCTCGCAGAGCTGAAGGATTTCTTCGTCCACCGGCGCAAAAGCGAGATTTGCAAGGTACGGACTCGTTGGGGCGCCTTGGGGCAAGGAATCTTGGTACGTGCAAAGGCCAGCGAGAGATTTTGCAACATGGTCCCGAAATCCGAAATCTAGAAACAGTTGCCGGACCGTCGCCTCGCTGATGGAGTCGAAAAAGTCCTTTATGTCAACGTTCAATAGGTACGGCGCTGCTCGGTGTGTCTTCCCGTTACTTACTATACTTCTTCCCGTCACGAATCCATTGACATAGAGCGGCAGAGGCCGCGTCTCCAGAATTGATCTGAGAATATACCGTTGAATCGTCTTTAAGAAAACGCGCGGTGCAAGGATCGTCCGTTCGCCGCCAGATTTCTTTCGCATCATGAACGCGCGGTAGTTGCCTTTTGGAAACCGAGCCATTGCCGTTATCAATTTTGGATTGACGCCCAGAATCAAGCCCATGGCCCTCATTGAGACTAACGGCGGGAGATTCCTGTCGACCAGCTTTTGAAAAATGTCAGCGTCAGGTCCGGCCTGGAACATTCGTGGCCAGACGGGGGGCCAAAGGGCGGCACGCAGTTCTTCTGGTGTACCGAAGGAAACGAGCGGCTGCTGCATTTTAGACTCTCCAGTGGCCGGACGCAGTCATCCGGCCCTGCTTCGAGATTTGCTCGCGTGAGCGAGCAGACCTTATTTCTACAGCCAGGCACCATTCGGTTGGCGAAACGCCAACCTATACAACAACGTCGTACCGTGCAAAAGCCGCTCGTGCTAACAGTTTACTACTTCGTGAATCGATTCTTGAGCACGAACATTCTGTTCTTATCTCTGCCGAAGCCTAGGTTGAACAGCGAAAGTTTCTGAAGACCTAATATCGTCACCGCATAGCGGCCGTCCGCCTGCAATATGGCCATATTGGCGCTCACTAAAGCCGCGAGAGTATGGGAAATGTTGAAGCCGGCACGCAATTTCCGCCCCGCAGTCTGCATGAGTCGGCGTGAGTGCGCCTCCAGTTCGTCGCCTCCAATGGGCTGAAGAACGTTAATCAGGTAAAGCACCCAGAAGGCGTCAGTTGTTTCGTCGATTATCATGTCTTTAGCAATCTGGTTCTGCCCTTATTCGCTCTGATGTCGAGGACTAAGGACTTAACCTCTCTCCAAATTTTGTCTCGATCAGAATAATCGACATAAAAGACCTTAGAGTTACGGCGCTTCGCCGCGGCAACGGGCCCGTTGACCACGAAGCTCCTGCTCCTCCGAAAACGACGATTTAAGAAAATGATCATCTTCTGGGCAATAGTATCCTCCAAGCAGAACATCCCCAATTCTGCGATTGATCCTGCACTGCTAGGAAAGATGACAAGCAGGTCGATCTTGTGGGCAAGCGCCAACTCATGATCCGCCAGGTTCGTAGCTGTCTTACCGACCGCAGTCGTGTAGGTTCGTATCAGAAATTTGTGCTCTCCGAGCTTGACGCGGCAGCTCTTGACTTCTGCTTCCAGCATTCGCTGCAAATAAGTTCGGATATCCCTTCTGCTGGATGGCTTTGTTGTGAGACCCTTCCCGCAGAGAAAGACGGAAAGTGAAATGTCATCGAGGGCAGTCGTGAGGTCTTGATAGAACTCGTTAACAAACAGCCTATCTCGGTCGTCAACCTTAGAACCGGCCATCTAAACTCCCTTAGCCAGGTAAGTGAAATTGGAATTCTATTGCACACACGAGGATATCCACAAGCAGGCAGGCCGGTGGCCCAGGTTCGCGAGTGGGGTGTGCGAGCTAACCCCTTCGGCTTCGCTCAGGGCAGGCTCTGGGGTATGTTCAGACATCACTGCATTTCGCGGGCTTGAGTGTGTTAAATGTTGTCATGCCTACAGGTCTGCGGCGCCTTCAGCAGTCCGGACAATCCCATTTTTTGACTTTCACTTGCTATCATCGGCGAGCTTACTTCGATCTTCCTGACGTCTGCGATCTATTTGTTCAGTGCCTGGAGAGTATGCGCTGCCGCTTTGCCATGTGCGTCTACGGATACGTTGTCCTGCCGGAACATGTTCACCTCTTGCTTAACGAGCCTGAGCAGGGAGTTCTGATTAAAGTATCGATTCGCTAATAGTTTGGGGTCGAGAGCGGCCCTCAGCGGCTGAAGCCGCTTGTATCGGAGGCCCTAGGTGGCACGGCTGAAGCCGTGCCCTTCCCGAGCTATCCGACAAAGAACTTATTCCGCGGAGCGCAGCCAATTTTGCAGTCGCAGGCCCTTGACCCGGGAGAATTCTCTTTCGTTGTCGGTGACAATCACGTAACCAAGCGCAAGGGCCTGAGCCGCAATCAGCAGGGCATTGATCGGCAGATCATTGGCGCCGATTGGTGTGACCGCCTGCTCCAGAAGGGTACGCAGCAATCCGTAGGTCGCGTCCGCCGGGGTCTCGAAGGGCAGGACTTCCAGCGCCGCAAGCACGGCGTTTAACTGGGATGAGAGGCGGGGCGAGCCTTTCTTATCGGCACGTTTCTTATCGGCTGCATAACGCAACTCCGCAGCGACGATGATGCTGGTACAGACATTCTTTTCGCCAACCTTGCGAACGTGCCTTGCCACTTTTCCCTGCGGGTTGCGGACGAGATCGGAAACGATGTTGGTATCCAGAAGTTAGCGCATTGAAGCTCGACCCCATCAGGGGGAACGTCCAGAATCGGGGGAAATCCTCCGGCAACCACGAAAACCATAACATTTGACAGAGTTTTGACAAGGGCGTGACAGGCGGTTCGCGCCGCTATAGTACCTTCTCGCCGCTGGGATCACAAGAGTCGGCAAAGAGACTGGAGCCACAAATGAATCCAAGAAATTCGTCGTACCGTCTGTTTTTTCGCGTTCTAGCGATAACTCTGTGCAGCTTAACCTGTCTGGCCGCCGCTCAGACCGCGCCAACCCAAAGGCCCAAGGGACCGGGCAAGATCACGGTGGCCCCGAAGTTCGGTGGTCAGATCGCAGGCTACGACATCGATCAGAATGGGACTGAGGGCCTTCTCACTGAACAAAAGACTTTAAGCAATGGAAACACCTTGAGTGCGGTTGAGACGTTCGACCAGAAGACGGGGAAAATCGTAAAAGTCATTAGGAAGGGCGTAACCCAATTCGACGACGACCTTGTGATCGGCATCGTCGGCACTTCGACAGGCATCGTGCTGCACGAACACGCCATTGCCAACGGTGCCATTCGCACCTACCACCTGATAAGTCCTCTCAATGCGAACAAGTACACCGGCATATGGCAACCGCCGCATTTTGACAACAGGGACATTGTGTTTGGGGTCAGCCGGAATCAAGGAGCGGTCAACGCCGCGTTTCTCACACTGCATGACATCTACCCCGGGACCACAGACTTTGCTTTTACGGAAGACATGCAAAGCAATACTTTTGGGAAAGAGATCACGTTGACCGCTACTGGCTTCACGCCGTTTTCCTTCCCGGCCTTCGCCTTCGACGTCAAGACCAATACAGGTGTGCTCGCGAGTGAGACCGGGTGCAACTATTGCACTCCTGACATCGGATTGGTCAACCTCGGCAGCGGCGAATTCAACGAATTTCAGGGACTGGGCAAAGGGCTCCAAGGGCTCGCCGTCGATTCCGACGATGGCATTGCCTGTACGACCTCCGCAGACGACGCTAGTGTTCAGTTTTACGATCTCAAAACCGAGACCGGCATCACCGAGGTCCTTCCCGGCGGCGAGGGACAGGCGCAGAGCGGGTTCGATGTCGAGTACGATCCCATCCACAAGCTTTTCCTTGTCTTCCAGCCCGACGGCCCAGGAGAGCACAGCTTCATTCAGGTTTACGATCCCAAGGGAAACTTGGCGGACTCGATAGATTTCGGCCCATTCAACCGGTTCGGTGGCTACATGGCATTGCAGCCAAAGACACGCAGCGGATTCCTGGGCGAAGGTCCCATCCTGCGGTCCTTCACGTACTAGTCTGGATCGGAGACGCGGCCCAAATCCGGGCGTCGATGGTGCCGAAGCGCAAGACGGACATGAGGGACGCAGCGCATCTGCTGGAGTTGCCGCGGAGCGGACGGATTCTGCGCCTGTGGTGCTTCTGCAGTTCAATAATGCTGACGTCTTGGACAAGACGAGGGGACAGACGGGACGTATCCGGTTTCCTCGTGCCACTGAGCCGCAAGAAAAACTGGTGAACGTCCGCATCTGTCCTACATTCGTCGAGGTGTTTGAAGCCCCGTGGGTTGCGTTTTAACCTGACCTATGACTACTTAAACGTGATCACGCCGAACAGCCCGTCCTTACCGCTGTTCGGGCCTGCGGTGAAATACAGGGCGTTGGTGTTGCCGTTGATGGAGGAACCGCCGCCAAACTCGAGGCCCCAGAGTTGGTCGATCTTGATCGGTTTGCCTTTCGAGTTCGTGATGGTGCCCACGAGAGCGCCAGTTGTAGGATTGAACCCGCTGATGGTGCTGGTTAGATTGTTGTCGTTGCCCACCAACAAGGTATTGCTAAGTGGACCAAAATTCTTTGGAGCCATCGCAAAGCCCCAAGGCCGGTTCAACGGTTTGCCATGAATCAGTCGTTTCACCAGCGTCCCATTTTCCTGGAAGACGTCGACATATCCGCCGGGCCCACCGTTGACCGCCGCAAAGGATACATAAAGCATCTTGTTTATATCTTGCACATTGAAGGTCGAGAAGCCCTTGGGTACCTTTGGATCCGTGAAGGACTTTAAGAAGTTGAAATTGCCGTCGTAAATCTCGATTTGGTTGCTGTGGAAGTTGGCCGCGTAGAGGAAGTTGCCCGACGTGTACGCGGTTACGGCAATACCGGTATAGATCGCATTCTTGGCATGATTGTCCACGGCAACCAGGGTTGAAGAGCGATTGAAGTGCGACCATCCCTGGATGGAGCCGTCGAGAGTTGCGTAAAGAAAAGCCGAGGCCCAAGTATCGATCTGGAATTGGTTCGATCCGTTGTAGGCAATTCCTGTCGGGCTGCCGCGGCCAGATCCGTTGTAGGTTGGAACGATAACCTGCAGAGACTGCGGATTTCCTGCGCCATCGTAGAGTGTGGACCAGCCATCATTTTCATCGCTGATCCAGAAAGGCTGGCCGGGGCCATACACCAGTCCCCATGGGTTCTGTAGCAGCGAGTCGGTGTGCTTGGCTCCGCTCACATTGGAGGTGAGTTTCGTCAACGAGTAAGATTGCGCCTGGGCGAGGCTGGGAAGAATTCCGAGCGCAAGCCCCAGAACAGCGGCTAGCGCGAGAAGCCGGTTGGGTTTGGTATTCATGTTGTCTCCTTAGTCAGAATTTCATGAGTCAGATTTTCATGGACGGCTGGCCGTCCGATCTACAGCGCGTGCCTTGCTCGTGCATTTGGTTTGCGTATGGTGGGGATACTAGGATCGGAGGGTTGTCGAGTTGTCAAAGAATTCTCTGGATTCGATTAATTTTCCATGAATTTTGCGGACGCGGGTATCGCGCGGGGGGAACATGAGTGTAATAGATTTTGCAACAGCAATTGAGATGAGAGGCTATTTTCTTCCACGCGCCAATTCGCCCAAGGTTTCGGGCTGCACCGTAATCACATCCGGGCCAGTGGTCTGGCCGGCGATGATCGGCTTGTTCGGAATAGTCTCGTAAGCGTAGCCAGTCAGGGTGCCGGTCACATCGCCGTATTGCCGATGGTGCTCAAGCGTGACGCTGAGTCTGGCCCAGCCGTAGTGAACTTTCCCGTGAATGACGAACTTTAATCCCAAGTATCGATTCCTGACGCCCGTATCTTTCTCGACCCACGGCCCTACGTCGGAATACTGGCTGGTGTGGATACGGTTGAAAAGCTCGACAGCCATAAATGGGTGATGAACGGGGAATTTGCGTTCTGGTCCGATCCCGGCGCCTGCGGGCAAAGCGGAGGCAACAGACAAGAAATAACCGCCGCTTGACTTTAGACGTCTGCCGGCGACCACGTTTTTGCGGTATCCGGATGCGGAGAGCCCTACCTCGAAATACGAGCCCCAGTAATACCTGGTGCGCAGTACAAAGTCCTTGATGCCGTCATGGTTGAGGTCAATGTATAGGGGAAAGCCGATGTGCGTCACTTGATGCGTTTCCGTATAGACAACTTTCGCCTCGGAGGCCCTGGCCATCGCCAGCATACTCACTCCGGCTGCGCCCGCCACCAGCGCATATGTATTAAGTTGCCGCTCAAGGGAATCGGAGATTTTGAATGTCTTACGGGACTGCGGAGCGCTGGACATGAGTCTTCCTCCGAAGGCGTTTCATTATCTGTTGCGCGCGTCACAACACGCGAAAAAAAAGTTCCAATTAACGGAAAATTCACCGGATCGTCACAGAGCCGTCGTAGGTCGTCTGTAAAGTTGGCGCTGGCAAATTAACCCCGGTCACATTTCAACCCTGACGTCACACGGCCGATCCCGGTTGCGTGACAAAAACAATTCCAAGAGGAGGACGGTACATGTCTCGAAAAACATCCAAGTTTCGAAAAATGTTTCGAATTAAGTCTCGAAATGAGTCGCGGATCAACCGTTTGCGTCCACTCGCCGGCCTGCTGGCAGCGGGGTTGAGCCTTCCGGGGCTCGCCGCTGCTCAGTCCAAGTATTACCCTACCTACGTCACCGGCCCGCAGCCGAACGGTTCGTGGGTCGTCAGCGATGGCGCGGTCATCACGCCAGCCGGCACCCAAGTCGACCTCGGCATCCGGGTCCGCGCGAAGGCTATCGCGCTGAACCCCAATGTCCGCACTCACACCGCTGCCGTCCTCGTCCTGGGCGCGACGCAGGCCGTCGAAATATTCGACACCAATACCGGCAATGTCCTGCAGAACTACGCCACGTTCGGAGCGGACTCGAGCGGCAGCTATAGCGGTATAGCCTATTCGGCGGACGGCAAGCACCTGGTGTTCAGCCAGGACAGCAGCAATGTCACCATCACCAACGTCACTGCAGAGGGTTTGCTGGAAGACAACGCCCAGATCAGCGTACCGCCGAACAATTCCTTCATCGAATGCTTTAAGAACAGCCCTCCGGGGTCCTATGGCGTACCCTGCGGCACGTTCTATAGCCCGAGCACTTCGTATCCCGGCGGCGTCGCGCTCTCACAGGATGGCAAGAGCGCCTACGCCCTGCTGAACCAGAACGATACGCTCGCCCAGATCGACCTGACCACGGATACGCAGGGTACGCAGATCCGCGTCGGCAACGCGCCGCACAGCATCCTGATCGACAGCAAAGGCACGACCGCCTACGTCAGCAACGAGGGTGGCCGGGCCGCTACGGAAGCGGACTTCCAGATCTGGTCCGCCGGCACTGAAATCGTCGCCGACGCAGTGGTTGGCGCCGCGATCACCGGTACCGTTTCCGTTGTGGATCTGCCCTCGATGACGGTCAAGGCTAACATCCCTACGGGTCTGCACCCGACCGGGATGGCGTTCTACGGACAGTACCTGTTGGTCGCCAATACCTATAGTGACACGATTTCGGTTATCGACACCGCCACCAACGTGGTAGCGCGGACTATCAACCTTGCGCTGCCGATCGGAGTGCCTGGCAAAGGTCCGGCCTATGGCGCCGCTCCGAACTCGATTGCTGTCGATGCGGTGAATGGCGTTGCCTACGTCGCTTTGTACAATGCCAACGCGATCGGGGTGGTCAACCTGGCCAAGGGCGTGACGAATCCCGTCATGGGCATGATCCCGGTAGCCTATGCGCCAAGCTCGGTCGTGCTGGACAAGTCCAATAACACGCTTATCGTTGCCAATGACAAGGGCATCGGCACCCGTCTTTCGTACGAATGCGACTACAACGTCTGCGACTACAATACCCACCAGGATAACGGCACCGTCAGCATCGTCCCCGTGCCGCTTCCTGGGACCTTGCAGCAGATGACGCAGCAGGTTATCTACAACAACCACTGGGATCTGTCGGAAAATATCAAGTCTGCCAGTGGCGGCAACCCGAAGACGAAGCCGGTCCCAATCCCGGCCAGGATCGGCGATCCGTCGCTGATCAAGCACGTGTTCCTGATCGTCCGTGAAAACCGCACCTATGATCAGGTCCTGGGCGACGTAGCGGCCGGCAATGGAGACCCCAGGTTGGCAGTGTTCGGCTTCGATGGCGCTACGCACCTGGACACTCCGAACGTGCACAAGCTGGTGAAGCGCTTCCCTCTCTTCGACAATTTCTACGACCCGAGCCGCCAGTCGGCTGACGGTCACCAGTGGATCACTGAGGCCATGGCGCCCTACGCCGACGACATCCAGTCGCCGGACTGGGTGCGCAGCTATCCAGGCGGGAACGCCGGCGATGCCCTTGCCTATCAGAAGAAGGGCTTCCTGTTCTCGGAAGCGTCGGCCGCGGGTTTGCCACTGAAGCTCTACGGCGAATACGTCGAGGCCGATACGTTCGCAACGAAGGGCGGGGTTGAGCCGACCTGGAGCGAGTTTTTCCACGACGCGCAGCGTTTCCTGTCTGGGAAAGAGCAGACGTTGCATTATCAGAACGTGGTCCAGGCAGAGTCCTCTATCCCTGCCGTGTCTAACCACCTCATCAAGAACTTCCCGCAGTTCGATCTGAACATCCCCGACCAGTTCCGCTACGCTCTGTGGATACAGGACTTCAATAATGACGTCAAGGCCGGCACGGTGCCCGCGTTGAGCATTCTGTGGATCATGTGCGACCACACCGGCGGCCCGCCGACCGTGGACGCCGAACAAGCCGATAATGACTTGGCGGTTGGGCGCATTATCGACTCCATCAGCCATAGCCCAGTCTGGTCCTCGTCGGCAATCTTCATCGAGGAAGACGACGCGCAGAACGGCGTCGACCACGTCGACGGTCATCGGAGTCCAGGCTATATCGTCAGCCCGTATGCCGTGCAGTACGGGCCCACTCAACCCTACTACTACACGCAGGTCAACATGACTCGGACGATCGAGCAAATCCTCGGTCTGACGCCCATGAACCAGTACGACCTCATTGCGTCGCCAATGAGGACGGCTTTTGTCAACAATCCACCCAAGAAGAACTTCGCGCCGTGGACGCACGTGCCGAACCGGGTCCCCTTGGACCAGGGCGTTGGAGCGAACGAAGTCAACCCAAAGGACAGCGCTACGGTCAAGGCCCTGAGGGCAGGTTGGCTCCAGAAGAAGTCGGAGATCTTCGCCGGCAAACTGACCAAGCCCGACGCCGAAGACCCGGACACCGTCAACCATCTGAACTGGTACGAGGCGACCGGGTTTAAGCGGCCCTATCCCGGCGAGAGCACGGTTCGCCCGCGAGCGAATTCAACAACCCGGCACCCGCTGGTGACGGGGACGATGACGGGGACGAATAAAAAAACGTTCCAACTGCAACGACCCTCTCCCCGATCAGCGGGAGAGGGTTTTTTGTTCACTCCTCAAACAGGGAGTGATGTTGCTCGTCGGACATTCCAGAGTGAACTGTAATAGCCTGATCTTGATCTTGCTGACAATCTCGATAAGTCTCAGGGAATCGGACAAAATAAAAAGAAAAACAACCAGAGCGAAACCTGCCGACTCCTCATTGCCGACCCTCCGGACGGCTATGCGTTAGTCATGTGCCTGTGAGAAAGGCGCGTCCTCGAACGTGTTCACCTGCATCAGCTCAGCGGTACTACATCGAATTACACCCAAATGACCCGATTTAGAACTGATTCAGCTGGTCCAAAGGGCTACGACTACGGAGAGCTACAGCTGCTACGAGCGGGGGCAATAGACTGAGTTCTGCTGAGGATGCTCCCTTATATCTACAACTCGTCTAACGATCTGATCTCGACGCCGAGCGGCAGCCACGGGAAGGTGCACGCGTGGACACGGGGATTCAATTCTTCAGAAGTACATCTTTGCGCTCTGGTCCTCGTTCTAGCCGTTTGCGTTGGATTGCTGGGTTGCGGCACGAGTACGTCGAACTCGTCCTCCGGCAACGGCTCAACGCCGACAATCACCTCGTTCACAGCGGACCCGACAAGCATAAACTCCGGCACAAGCAGCACACTGAGTTGGGCGGCAGCCGGAGCGACGACTATCGCCATCACGCCCGGGAGTTTCACTTCCACATCGGCGAGTGGCTCAACCAGCATGAGCCCGACAACGACGACCACTTACACGCTGAAAGCAACCAATGCCGCCGGCTCGGCCACGTCTACGCTAACCGTCACCGTAAACACGACGGGTAAACCAACGATCAGTTCTTTCACGGCTAGCCCCTCAAGTATCACCTCGGGGGCGAGCAGCAAGTTGAGTTGGGTGACGACCGGGGCGACGAGTATTGGAATCACGCCGGGAACATTCACGTCCACGTCCGCGAGTGGATCGACCAGCGTGAGCCCAACCGCGACGACCACTTACACGCTGACAGCAACCAATGCGTCTGGCACGGTCATATCCATGGCAAAAGTCACGGTAGGAGCATCCGGTGGTCCATTGGCGATAACGACCACTTCGTGCTCCAGCGGAACCCAAGGCGCGGCCTATGCTGGCTGCACAATCGTCGCGAGCGGTGGCTTTCCGCCTTACACCTATTCTGTCGGCACGAATGCCAGCTTTCCTCCATTACCTGAGGGGATGTCTCTCAACGCAACTACGGGGGACGTCAGCAGCTCGCTGATTGGCGGTCAAGGCACCTACGCGCTCGTGTTTGTAGTTACCGACTCGACAAATGCTCAGGCAACTCAGAACATCAGCATCGCGATCAATGGCAACAACGCGTTCCTGGCAAGCATCTTTCCGTCGACTTCTATTTTTCATCATCGTGTGGACGCAGCCACGACCAACTTGCCGGTAGATACTTCTCCGGCCGCGCCGATGTACAGTGGGTATTTGCCAGCGACAGTGAAGCCATTTTTCGGGAACAATTCGAATGCTCCTTTTCCGAATGGAATATCAGCAATTCAAGTTCCTTACAACCAGGCGAACGTAGCCGTTTCAACCACCTTATATCAGTCCTACTTTACCTCTGGTCCAATTCCAGCGAATGCTCCGGTGGAAGGCACCAGCAACTCGACCGGCGATAGACACGTTCTGGTCTACGTGAAAGCGGGCGGTGGAAACAACCCTGCCCTTTACGAGATGTGGCAGGGAATTTACGAAGGCGGTCCATGGACCGATTCCTCGAACGCGCTTTGGCCCAACGTATCTTCGAATGCCCTGACACCGCAAGGGCAGGGAACATCTGATGCTGCAGGACTTCCGGTGGCGCCGCTGCTCGCCAATGCCGACGAGGTAATCGGCACCGGCACACCCAGCTCACCGACGGGTACCATTCAGCATCCCATCCGCTTCACACTTAATCACATGTTGAACTACTGGGTCTGGCCTGCGACACAAACAGCAGGCGTGGGAAGTTGCACGGCTACGGGAGGCGTTTCTATTCCCGTGGAGTCGGAAATTTCGCAATCTACTCCTCCCGTAAGCTGCACCATGTCGGGACCTGCTGGGGAGATCTATCGACTAAAGGCTTCGGTCGCGACTCCCTCCTGCGCCTCCTCCAGTCCACAAGCGGCCATAATCATTACCGCATTCCGGAACTATGGCATCATCTTGGCCGACAATGGAGACAGCGGAGGGCTCATCGGCACACCCGACGCTCGCTGGAACGATAACGATCTTGCGTGCCTCACAAGTCTCACGCTAGGGGACTTCGAGCCTGTGAACGTTTCGAGCCTCATGGTCAGTAATGACAGCGGAGCCACCAGCCATTAGACAAACTGCCCGGCTGCTCGCGATTCAGGCGCGGTTCCATGAAGGATTGGAAGCAGATATCCGCCTGGAGAAGTGAACCAACAACGAACAAAAAACCCTCCGTCCTGACGCAAGCTAATCGCTTAGCTCGGGCACAAGGGAGCGGGTAGTGTGGTTGAATGCCTTCAACCGCCGCTCCATGCACATGCTCGCCAGCGAATATTTGAACTTCGCTCCGCAGTTGCAACACACCCGGTAGGTTCGGCCGCCGATGGTGAATACGCGGCTCAGCTGGCCGTGGTGGCAACCAAATACGAAATCGAGGGTCAACATTAGTCTTTCCATAAGTGCTCTTTCTATCTCACAAACATCGATCACTTGCGACGTGGTTCCCATCTGTCTAACGTGCTGCGTGTAATTTGAACTTTCGCACGATGCCAGCTGGCAACACATCACGAGATGCAGTGTTTTTTTGATACTTCGAGAGGCTTGCTGGTATGTACCTCGTTCGAGGGATAGAAGAAGCTGCCGATTCTTCAATCTCGAGGGACTTTGACGCTGGCATCAGGTTGCTTTGCAAATGTGTTTCGTGAATCCTCCCAGCCCTTTGGAGAATCTGGATTCATAAGGACTCGGGGGGCAAGAATGTTATTGACTGTGATTGCCATTGGCGTTGTGGTATTAGGCCTGCTGATCTTCCTGTGGATCAAGCGCAGAAGGAGACATCGGAAGAACGAGTTGGAGCAGCACAGCATTACAGCCCAGGAATTGCACTCGTTGCTGGCTTCGCAACCGCAGGTACTTCTTTTCGATGTTCGCCAGCCGCTCGACCTGTTGGCCTACCCTGAGTTGATCCCTGGCGCACGGAGGATTCCTCCAAAAGAAGTGCTCGAGAAGCCGTCCCTGATCCCCGAAGAGAAAGAGGCAGTCGTCTACTGTACTTGTCCAGGTGACAAAACCAGCCGGGAAATTTTGGACCAGGCACTTGCCCTGCATTTTTCCCGGATCAAGTTCCTCAAAGGTGGATTGGCGGCTTGGAAAGCGAATGGGTATCCCGTCGAGCCATACCGGGAGGTATTTCACCTCTACGATCCAGGCTTACCCGCGCGCTCAGGGTGAAACTGTGGCCTACGGACATTCTGGATCGGGCTAACATTAGTTTTGATTTTTAGCTTTGGGCGTGAGCCTGCGCAGGATAAACTCTTGCGCCACGTTGGCAAGCGCACGCTGGCCGGTGGCGATAAAGAAATTCCCCAAGAACAAACCTGCCCCGCGATTCGACTCCGGATAATAGGCATTCGCGAGCGCCGCTGAGGCCAGATCGCCACCGATGGTCGAGTAATTCGGCTGCAGCCGTCCGTTGTCCCCCCGGCAGACAAATGGGCTGGAGAGTGCGTGCAAAGCGCGAGACTTGTTCGTGCCCGTGCCTTGGTAGAAATAACGCGGGTCCTGGTGCAGAAGCGAGGGCAGGATGGCGCCTCCGACCATGATGTCGATCGCGCCGTCGGCATAGCCCGCGCCAAAACGCTCGGCATAACCTTTTGCGCCCTGGCCATAGTTGGGATTGTCCGCCGCCTGATTGATGCCGGCAAACGTGGCTACGCCGATGATGGTAACCGGATCGACGAGGACCTTGGTGGCAAGCCTGAACTTCAGCTTCGCGGTGAGCGGCACAGCGTCGTGATCGTAGACGACATAGAAATTAGGAATGATGCCGAAAATGCGCTGCTGCTCTTCGGTCTTGACCTGCTCGGCGGCGATCTCCTCAGGCGAAGCAGCCGGAGCCGCCACAGTGATTGTGGTAAGCGCCTCTGCGATACGGAGCTTGCTGCCTGTCAGGATCGCGTACTGGCCTGGCTTGAGAACGACTGCAGCTGAGGTCCAGTTGGCAAACCCCTGAGCGCTGACGGTGACGTAGTAGGTGGTTCCCGGCTCAACATCTTTGAATTCAAAGAATCCGTTGCCGTTCGTCACGACCGTCCGGGGATCTGTCTGGACAGGGCCTTGGAGAACGACAGTCGCGCCAGCAATGGTGTCGTCGTTCACATCGGTTACGGTGCCGACAATAATTCCGGTCTGCGCCCTGGGGACATTAGGCAACAGAATTGGTTGCTGCTGAGCCTTGGAAGTCACAGATCCGCAAAGGCAGAGTAAAAAGACAAGCCATTTCATTGCGAGTTCTCCTATGAATGACAGAAATCTTCAACATAGGTCCTTCAGCGAGAATTTCGGTCAAGGCAAGCGACCAAATCGAGCGCTAAGGGAACGTTTCGTAAATCCCGGACTTAATAAATAAGAGAACATCAGGCGCCGAATGGTTTCAGAAATTTCAAATAAAATTTCTATCGTGTCGATCGGTTGACCCGTAACAATAGAAGCAGCGGTTCTGCACCATCTACCGCGGGCGTCATTTGTTTGAAGCAGGGCCTGCGCCAGCACCTGTGACGTCGAATTCATTGGAGGATCGTGGATTGCTGTGTCGCAGCGGGCGTTTGTGGACGTTGCCATAGCGATCTTCCTTGAGGCCCTGTTTCTGCCCAAGTAATCTGAGGTGCATCATCTGCGAAAGCAGGGTCGCTGCGCATCACGAGATCGGCTGTTTTTTTGCTACCCCGGAAGAACGGGTTGGAGATAACACAATCGTGGTAATCTCCTCGCCCGCGTTTCGCCGGGTTTCTCCAAACCCAACGATCCGTTCTCTCGCGGACCGCAGTCGCATGATTTCATTCCCCATGTCTGGTGTGCCGGTGGGATCTCTTACAATCTCCAATCACACCAGTGGAGCCAGAATTTTGCCAGCAGCGGCGGCGGTACACTGAGCGTGCCCACGGTCGGCGAAATCAAGAATGGGCGCGGCGAGTTTTTCGATCAGGAGCCATTCAATGGCAGAACCATCCTGATTCGGGTGGTCTGGTCGAACATCACCCGAATTCGCATCAATTTGAACATCCTTCTCCGACGACGGAGGCAAGACCTGGGAGCCAAACTTTGTTGCAACCCTGACACGAAAAGAGTAGTGAACTACCGGGCGAAGTGAACTCCGCGTACAAGCCGGCGTTTCTACGCCGCGCGGCTTCGATGTGCGCCGCGCGGCGGATTGTTTAGGCCTTCACGAACTGGACATCGAGGGTGATGGTTACTTCGTCGCCGACCAGAATGCCACCGGTCTCGAGCGCAGTGTTCCAGGTCAGGCCGAAGTCCTTGCGGTTGATCTTTGTGGTCGCTGACACCGCAACTCGGGTGTTGCCCCAGGGATCCTTCGCTGGCGGAGTCGGCCCTTCGACGGTAAACACGACCTTGCGTGTGACGCCCCGGATGGTCAGGTCGCCTTCGGCCGCCAATTCTCCATCCCGGACGAGACTAATGCGGGTTGATTTGAAGGAGAGCGTGGGGAACTTCTCCACGTCCAGGAAGTCGGGGCTCTTGAGATGCGCGTCGCGCTGAGCGTCGCGCGTTTCGATTGAGGCTGCTTCGATCACGGCCTCAACCTTCGAGTTTGTCAGAACGGACTCGTCCAGAGTCAACGCCCCCGTGACTTTGGCGAAGTGCCCTTTCACGTTAGAGATCATCATGTGTTTGACCTTGAACTCGGCGACCGAGTGAGCAGGGTCAATGTTCCAGGTCGTGGTTGAGGTTTGCGGTATAGTCAGTGTGCTCATATTGATTTTCCTTTCTCCTTGGAATTAGATGCGTGGTGACGATAATCGTTGCAACAAATATAGAGACAAAAAATCTAATTCACCTTTGCTCGGGCAACCCCCAGCAGATCGGTTAGTTCCCGAAGCCGCTCACGGCCCAGGTGGCCGAGTTGCTTGCGGTGGGTTTGCTCGACCGGTTCATCGAGTCGGGCCAAAACCTTGAGTCCCTCGGGCTTGATCTTAGCCATAACCATTCTCCGGTCTTTTGTTTCCCGCCAGCGCGCGATCAAACCGCGTTTCTCCAAACGGTCCAGAAGCCGTGTAACGTCCGGGTCTCTTGTAATCATGCGGCTGGCAATCTCGCCGCAGGGCAGGCCGTCTGGCGCGCCGCGTAAGATGCGGAGCACATTGTACTGCGTCCCCGAAAGGTCCTCGGTCTTGAGAAGCTGGGCCAGGCCGCGCGTCAGCATGTCCGTAGTGCGCCACAGATCGAGGAATGCAGCTTCCTCGGGACACGCCGGGCGCCGCCGTTTGTTTCCGGATTGACCCTGTTCTCTTTTCACTGCACCCGAATACTATTCGTTATAACGACTATTGTCAAGACACTGTTGCCTGATCCGCCTGTCCGAAACCTCTCAGTGTCGGAAGTGGTAACCCAGGCTCACTTGGATTCCGTTGAACTCCGGATTTTCGATACCCAGATTGGCATTAGAGATGTGCGACCAACGGCAGCCAATGTCGAGGGATTGTCGTCGTGTTGTGGAAACGGTAATTCCGCCGCCGCCCCGCGCTGTGAAGTTGAACGTCGAGGTATTTCCCGCTGGGAAATTGGAGTTGGTTCGTACTGCTCCCCCGGCCAATTCGATGTAAGGTGAGATATGTTTGGCATGCAGGCTGGAGTTCCACCGTAAAATGAGTGGTTCAAAACCGCGACCGTAATTTGGTTGCGGCGTGAATTGCCGAAAGAAGGGAATCAGGCTGAATCCGTATTCGAGTCGGCCGCGCCGCCAACCGTTGCCGATTTCGCCAGTCAGTTCTTTGCCTACGACAATGCCCGCGGTCAAAATCTGAGCTTCGGCAAAAGAGTTGGTGTTTTCCTCGCCCGTCTCCCCAGCCGCCCAAACGCTGAAATCCCAACTGCGATGCTCTGTTCCGCTAGTCTCGTTCTGCGCATAAATCGTACGGACTAGGACGAGCAACAGGAGAAACGGAGCTGCCGAGCGGAATTTGTCAACGACGTTCATGGCATGACAAATGCTCTTTTTGATGCATGCCGAGCCTTTCGGTCGCAATTCCCCCCGGCGGCACCGGCATATTGTATTCCCGGCGCCGCAGGTTGCCGAGCAGCGCTCGTTCATGCCTTTTCAAGCAATTCCGTCCGATACTTGGAAGCTATCGCTTCGACCTTGCCCCTGAACTCTGCTTGGGCCGCTTCATCAAGTTTGGGAGGAGGCATGGTGCGGGTTGCAACCGGTGTACCGACCTCAAGAAAGTAGTCCTCCTGGCCAGCTGGCGAACAGATGCAGAGCATTCTCGCCGGATCGGAAGATGAATTATGAAACTGATGCGGCGCATTGGCAGGAATGTTGATCGTTGTGCCCGCTTGCACCACTCGCTTCGATCCCCGAAACGTGACCTCCAGTTCTCCCTCAAGTATGGAGAAAGTCTCTTCGAAGTCGTGGCGGTGAGGAGGCAGTCCGCCACCGGGAGGCACATGCATGTCAATCAGGCAGAACCTTCCTGCAGTATCTTTTCCGCTAAGAAGGATGGTGTAGGTATCTCCCACCACCCCTACGTGAAGAGACTTTTCATCTGGAATCGAAAGTTCGCGTTGCGGGTCGTCAGGCGGAATGGATTGCTTTAATGATTGTGATTTCTCGGACATATGATTTCTCCTTCGAAGAATGGCGGAGCTGCCGCTCTTCGCTCAGATCGTAGTATCCCATGTCGCGAATTTCGTCGATAGTAGGTGCCCAAGATTTTGCCTTAGGGCGGGGAGCTAGAAACCGCGCAAATAAACTGCGGAGTTGGACTATTGGGGTGGGCCGGGATTCTCAATTGAATCAGAGTCTGGCGGAACGCTGATCGGAATCTTCGCCGGCTGCTTTTTCTTGTGGGTTGTGTAAGCGGGCTTAGGCAGACTGAAAGAGCCCGCGCTATAGTGGCCTTTGTTTTCGACGTCGTAATTCTTAGGCTGGCGTGGAATCCCCAAGCCCTCTCCCCCGAGTTGCCGCAGTTGCTGTAGGACAATCTCAGCTCGTCCGTCGTACTCTTTCACCGGGCCCCGGACTTCGATCACTTTATTCTGCAATTGGCTCACGTCTCCGATGCGTTTCAGATCGTGAGCAAAGACCACCACGGTGAACGGGCAGACCATGGAATCTTGGCAGAAATCAAAGAGCGTGACACCCCTGCCCGCGTGTTTTACACGAACTACCTTGCCGCTGACGCATTGGTCTTCGCCTATGTGCTTGCGCGCTTCAGCGATGGGAATGCAGTCTGCGGCTGACGACGCGGGGAATAGCATTGTCAGCAATAGGAGTCCCACGAGGGACGGCTGACCGAATCTCCTGCGACGCCGGGTGAGGAAAAGGAGCACAGCAACCTGAGGCGAGCGAGAGCGCCTCGCACATAATGATTGTATGGCGCGCAAGGCGAGCGAAGAGGGAATCGGCTGAAATAAAGGCTGGCTTTTCCCGAAACAGAAAAAGGCGGACAAAGGGCCGGTCTCAAATGGGCCGGCCCCTCGTCGCCCATCAGGAAACGCTGAGCGTCTTTAGCTGAACGCCTTGACCGCGCTGGCCTCGTCATCTCTGACGTCGAAGACGGTGTACAGCTTGGTGATTTGCAGCAGATCGTGAACTTTCTTGGTCAGGTTCAACAGCTTGAGTTCGCCGCCCTGGTTGCGAACCGTGGTAAAGGCGCTGACCAGCTCACCAATCCCCGAGCTGTCTATATAGGTCACCTCTCCAAGATTTAGAAGAATCTTCTTCTGGCCCTTGGAAAGCAGCTCGCGCACCGTGTCCCGCAGAATCACGCTGCCCTCACCAAGCGTGATACGGCCACTGCAATCCACGATGGTGACGCCATCAACCTGACGAGTACTGGTCTTCATGCTCACTGAGAAGCCTCCTTAACGTCCCCGGATGGTCCGTGAACGTGCTTTACGAGTTTAATTTCGGTGCCCGTCTGGGAGGGGTGGATTTGCACCTCATCCATGAACGAGCGGATAAGAAATATGCCCCGACCCGAAGTCTTCAGCAGATTCTCCGGAGCCAGCGGATCGGGAATCTTGGCCGGATCTAACCCTTTACCCTGGTCACGAATGGTGATGACCAGGTCATTGCCGGTCCGTTCGAAGTCGAGTTTCACCTTCTTGTCCGGATCGTAGGCATTGCCGTGAAGCACGGCGTTTACTGCGGCCTCCCGCACCGCCATGGAAATCTGCATGACCACGTCTTCGTCGAATCCGCTTTCCGCGGCGATTCGGCTGGCGGTTTGCTCGGCGCTATCGACGGTCTCCAGCGTCGAATCCAGCGTATAAGAGACCCGCAGTTCGGTCATGGCAAAGTGTTCGTGAACCAGCCCGCAAAACCCGAAAAACATCCGCCAAACCGGGTCAGCCCCGCCGCGCCTTCCGTTCGCGCGAGCGAAAAAGCTCCCGATCAGCGGATTGGGTAGTTTGCCCTGCTCCTGTGGAAATGTCAACGCGCGGATTGTACGCCAGCCGATTGAGCCCTCGGAGTTGAGGCTTCCGCGACACCCGCTAGGCAGTAACCTTAGACAACGCCAGCCCAAGCAACCGTAAAACCGTTCTGGCTTCCTGTCCCGCGGTTGGGTATTCTCTCAGTGCGATGTCCACGCTGGCGCTTACCGAATTGCTGGGCTTGCCTGTATTTGAGCCGACCGGAGCCCAATGCGGCCGTGTGCGCGAACTGGCAGTGGCGCCGCAGGAAGATCGCGCTCGCATCGCGGTCATGATTGTCCGCACCAAGTCGGGCGATCGGGTGCTGCCATTCAGCGCCGTGAACGCCATCAACGGCGGACTGCGCATCGATAGCGCGGCTTCCGCCTGGCCTATTGCGGATGGCTCCGAAGGCTTGTTTCTATTGGCGCGCGATCTGCTTGACCAGCAGATTATTGACGTCCATGGCCGCAAGGTGGTGCGCGTCAACGACGTCGAACTGTTCCAGGACCCCGCCAGCCGCCATCCCGTGCTGAAGGTAGGCTCTGTGGACGTGGGCGCGCGTGGTGCCATCCGCCGCCTGCTCAAGGGCGTGGTTCCGATCGCCGCCCTGCGGGCTTTGTTGCGTCAGATTCCCGAGCGCCCCATTCCCTGGGAGTTTGTCGATCTCATCGAAACCGACCCAGCTCGCCGCGTGAAGCTGAAAATCTCCCACGAACGCCTGGCCCGCTTGCACCCGGCTGACATAGCGGACATCGTCGAGGACCTTGCTCCCAACGAGCGCGAAGCCGTGTTTGAAACGCTGGACGACGAAGTTGCAGCCGAGGCTTTGGAAGAAGTCGATCCCAAGGTGCAGAAGGCGATCGTCGAGTCGCTCGATTCCGACCGCGCCGCCGATATTGTCGAAGAGATGGATCCGGACGCAGCCGCCGACCTGCTGGCCGATCTTCCCGAGGAGACTTCCGCGGACATCTTGCAGGAAATGGCGCCGCAAGAGCGGCAGGAGATGCAAGAACTCCTCGAGTTCAAAGAGAACACCGCCGCCGGCCGCATGAACACCGATTTCCTGGCATTGCCTGTGGGCGCGACCGCTCACGATGCGGTCGAAGCCTTGCGGCACTTCGAAGGCGGCATCGAAATTGTAAGTACGATTTATCTAGTCGATTCCCACGGCACGCTGGCTGGCGCCGTCCCACTGGCGAAGCTGGTTCTGGCCTCGCCAGACACGGCGCTGCTCTCGCTTACCCAGGAGCCGCTGATCTCCTGCCACGAGGACGCGAAAGAGAATCAGTTCGCCGAACTTTTTGACAAGTACAATCTCCTCACCCTGCCCGTGATTGACGACCACAACAAGTTGACCGGAGTGATCACCTCCGACGACGTGATCAGCCTCCTGCGAGCCAAGCTGTAGCAGTCCGCGGCTTCACAGTCCGCGCCAAAAGTCCATTTTTGGGTGGAGCAATGCTTCGAGCACTCTATTGGGGCTTGTTCTTGAAAAATGTGGTGCCCAAGGTTCGGGTCCTTTCTCTTTGGACCCAAACCTGGGTTCACGATACTGGACTTATGACTCAGTGAGCTTTGTCAGACTCACCCCCCACCCGCGTCTGATCCGTAATCCAGTTCACTTCCCAGGTGTTGCCGCCATCCTCCGAGAACGACTGTTCAAAGTGAGGCGTGTTCGTGGTGGTGTTCGTCCAAAGAAACCGAATCAGGATGACTTTGCCATTAATCGTATCCTGGGCGTAGAACTCTCCGCGTCCATCTTTGAATTCGCCGATCTGCGGCGGGTCCAGAATGCCAATCTTGCTGTTGGCCCAATACAGTCGCCACTGGTGGGATTGGGGATTGTACAGGCGCAAGGTCAGACCTTCGATGTGCCCGGCAACAGCGCTGTCAGTTTCGAACTGCTCAATCTGAGCGCGCCCATCCCAAATCTTTCGGGTGACGGAAGTGCCGTCAAATTCTACCCAGCTAGTCGAGCCCGTTAGTGGATGCTGGAGCCGCTTCAGGTGAATTTTCCAACTGCCAATTTCGAAATCAAAATCATGCTGCCCATCTCGCTCAGCAGCAAGCTTCTGACTCGCCCCATCGGAACTCGTTTGGGCCAGCAGGCGCGCCGGGTACGAAACAAAAATCAAGACGCTCAGCAAGGTGTACATCCAAATTCGCTCCCACGATTTCATCGTCATCCTCCATTCGCAATTTGAGTTGCACGTTCTTTGGCCCGAATCACCGCCCACCAATAACGTCCGTAGGCAGGACAACCTAACGGTGTCCAGCAGTCAATTGTTGTTCTCGGGGGATAGACGATGGCAGCAATTTGCGGGATAGCTTCCGGCGTGTAAAACCTTGTAAATTCCCAACCGATTGAGCGTTGCAGAATATAGTCTCAGACCGTGCACAAAAAGGAGTATCGATGAGCGAACTGTTGGATTTGGCTATCAAAGCACACGGCGGTCTGGACCGTTGGAACAAGGTGAAGGCGATCAAGGTTGCGGCATCGATCACAGGCGCGATCTGGTATGTCAAAGGTAAGCCAGACGCTCTCAAGAACGTTGTATTGACTGCGGAGACGCGGAACGAGCGCGTCATCGTGGGTTTCCCCGGCCAGGACAAGCGGGCAGTCTTCGAACCAAGCCGTGTTGTGATCGAAAGGGTGAACGGAACGCTGATCGAGGCCCGCGATGATCCAGAGAAGTCGTTCGAGGGGCAACTGAGAGAAACGCCTTGGGACGACCTTCATGTGACTTACTTCGTGGGTGAAGCCTTGTGGACCTACCTCAATACTCCGTTTCTCTACACCCACGGCGGATTCATTAGCGAGGAGATCCCATCGATTCAGGTCGACGACGAAACCTGGCGGCGCCTGAAGGTGACCTTCCCGGATAATGTGAAGAGCCACACCAGGGAACAGATCTCCTGCTTTGGACCGGATGGTTTGTTGCGTCGGCACGACTACACGGTCGACATTCTCGGCGGCGCCACCGGCCTCAACTACGCGTCGGACTACCGCGACGTAGACGGCATCATCGTGCCGACCAAACGCCGAGTCTACGCATACGAAGGCGACTACCAGCTGGTGAAAGAGCCGTTGCTAGTTGCAATCGACATGGCCGAAATCACGCTGCTTTAGCCCGGAGACGAACCATCCAGCCCTATTCGGACAAATCTCGGCGGGCGGAAGTTCTAAATGCTGGTATATTGCCAAGTCATGCGCGACGCCTTTGAATCGCGGCGATGGCGTTTCTCTTCTTTGCTGGCCGTCGCGGTATTCCTTGTCGGGTTGATGAGCCCTACCTGGTTACGTTCGGAAACGATTTCGGGAACTGTTCAGGATCCGTCGGGCGCAGTCATTGCGGGGGCGCGCATCGAGATCACCGGGAAGGACCTCGTGCAGCCAGTCGTGCTTTCGTCGGACGGGCTGGGCAAGTTTGTATCTCCCGAGCTGAAACCAGGAACCTATACCGTCCGGGTGGCTCGGGATGGTTTCGAGCTTTTGGTGAAGACTTTGGAATTGCAGGGCTCCGTCCAACTGCAACTCACCCTTGCCATTGCGATACAGCAGGTGAGCGTAACCGTGGCTGGGAAGGGTCAGGCGTTTGCCAATACCGACCCGATCTACCAGCAACTCCGCGGTATTGGGCTCGGTCAGGCGTTTCGCTTCGACAATTTTACATTGGTTTGGGACGCCGCGACCTTCCAGTTTCAGAAGGGCATATTAATATTCCTGAACCCGGTGAATGGAGTTGCGACCGGCGCTATCTTCGTGGGAGAAGGCCATTTCACTCTAAAACCTGCCACCCCTCTCGACGCACGCGAACTAAGCCGGCGTACCGGTGCACCCGATGTCAGCGAAGACTTCACCGACGTGGTTTTCCGATTTACCGGGGAAACGCGCTTAAGATTCTTTGCCGGACTGGGGGCTCAAACTGAAACACCCCCCGACGCACTCGTTGTCTTCAGCCACTGGAAAGAGAGGATGCGACAGCGCCATGATCCGGCTTTGAGCTTTACTCAATCTCTGTTGCAGGGCGAAACCATGGACAACGTGGATGCCGACCTTCTGGCTGCCCTCTACAATGGCTCGCATCCGGAATTCTTTAACGCCTATCTCCACGGCAAGAAACACAAGGATCTCCGTTTCTTCGTGAGGCTTCGGGTGGGAGCGCTTCCTCAGCTCGATTCACCTGAGGAAGTTGCCCTGATCAACTTCGATCCCCAAGCCATGGAGGATGGGGTCTGGTACTTGTCGCACCTGAAGTCTGAATACGCCGACCACACTGCGAATTCCCGTCAAGAGCGCCGGCTGTTTGCCACGCACCGTTACAAGATCGAAACCGTAATCGCCAAGAACGAGCATTTGTTCAGCACCGCTTCCATCAGCTTCGAGTCTCTGGTCGGAGGCGAAAGAGTGCTCAAGTTCGGGCTGTTGCCGAATCTCCGGGTCACGCGGGTCACCGACGAACTGGGCCGGGATCTTTATTTCGTTCAGGAGAGCCGCAAGGAGGACGGTTCGTTTTACGTGATACTTCCCCAGGCGCCGCCGCTCGAAAAAGAACAATCGATCAATGTCGAGTATGCAGGCGATAAGGTCCTGGAAGAAGCCGGAGAGGGAAGTTTCTACGTCGGCGCCCGCACCTCCTGGTATCCGAACCTGAATGGATTTGGCGAGCGGGCCCTCTATGATCTTACTTTCAAGGTCCCCCGGAAATACAAGGTCATCAGCGTCGGTAGGCTACAGGAAGAGTCGATTGAGCAGGACCTGGCTGTGAGCCATTGGGTAACGCCAATTCCAGTCGCAGTGGCCGGATTCAACTACGGCGAATACAAAAGGCTCGACCTGCCGGATGAGATAACCGGCTACAAGATATCGGGTTTCTACCTCAATCAGTTGCCCGACAGCCTGCGGGAGTATCCCGCGCTGCAGTCCATGGCTCCCGGCAGGATGACGAAGTATGCTCTCGAACAAACGCGCGCTCAGTTGCAGTTATGCAGCTTTTACTTCGGAAAGAGTCCTTATGAAGAGATCTACATCACAGAGCAGCCGGACTTCAATTTTGGGCAATCCTGGCCGAACTTGGTTTACCTGCCGATCTCTGCCTACACTGACTCGACACAAAGATGGATGCTTTTCGGATCGATCAACGACAAGTTCACCGGCTTCGTCCAGGAAGTAACGCCCCATGAAGTCGCCCACCAGTGGTGGGGCCATGCCGTAGGCTGGGCGTCTTACCACGATCAGTGGCTATCGGAAGGCTTCGCCGAGTTCTCCGCGGGATTATTCTTGCAGCAGGGAGTTGCAGGGGAGTGGCGAAAGGACTACATCGAATTTTGGGATCGACTCCGCCGCCGCATTCTGGAAAAGAATAACTATGGCATGGCTCCAAACGACGCCGGCCCCCTGTGGATGGGGCTGCGACTGATTTCCCCCCGCACCGAAAATGCCTACCAAAATGTGACTTATCCCAAGGGTGCGTACGTCCTGCAAATGCTGCGCTCGATGATGTACGACCCTCATGATCAAGACAAGGCGTTCGTGGCCATGATGCACGAATTCGTAGAAAGCCATCGTGAGCAGGCGGCGACCACCGAGTCCTTCAAAGCGATTGCAGAGAAACATATGATCAAGACCATGGACCTGGGGAAAAATGGCCGTCTGGAATGGTTTTTTGATGAGTGGGTCTACGGCACTCAAGTGCCGCGATACCACTTTGCATATCAACTCATCCCCGAGGGCGGCGGCAAAGTGAAACTGCATATGACGATCAGCCAGAGCGAGGTCGACGAGCACTTTATGATGCTGGTGCCGGTATTTGCTGACTTCGGCAAGGGCATGGTCCGTATCGCCCAACTCGCGATCGTCGGCAATGCACCCGGTCGCGCGGACCTCATGCTGCCCAGCCATCCCAATAAAGTGGTGTTGAACGCATACAAGGAAATCCTGGAACGATGAGCATCTCGCGGGCCTCTGGTCCGGCGGGACACCTTAATCCCCGTTTCTTCTGACTTTTCGCCTGTTCAGATTTCGCTTCTCCATTTATTCTGTCTGATCGTTTGACAATGTCTCATCGTATGTCTGCGAATTGGACGCATGAAATTCCTGAAACGCTGGAAGACCCGGTTGGTGCTGTTTTTCGCCGTAGTCGGTCCGGGCTTTATTACCGCGAACGTCGACAACGATGCCAACGGCATCTACACCTACTCGGCTGCCGGGGCGCAGTTCGGGCATCTGCTGTTGTGGACGTTAATCCCGATTACGCTGGCCCTGATCGTGGTTCAGGAGATCTGCGCCCGTATGGGCGCGGTTACCGGCAAGGGCCTCAGCGACCTGATCCGGGAGGAATTCGGTTTCCGCATCACATTTTTCATGATGATCGGAATCCTGGTCATCAATTTCGGTAATGTGGTTGGCGAGTTTGCCGGAATCGCCGGCAGCCTCGAACTCTTCGGTCTCTCCAAGTACATTACGGTCCCGGTCTGCGCCGTAATCGTCTGGCTCATCCCGGTCAAGGGACACTACAAGAGCGTGGAAAAAGTTTTTCTGGCCGCATCCTTCTTCTACGTGACCTACATCCTGGCGGGGTTCTTTGCCAAGCCAGCGTGGATCGACGCCCTGGTGGCCACAGTGAAGCCTCCGCCGAAGGCCGCGTTCATGTTGCCGGGATATCTCTACATGACGATCGGCGTCGTCGGGACGACGATCGCTCCCTGGATGCAGTTTTACCTGCAATCCTCCATCGTAGAAAAAGGAGTAACCAAGCGCCAATACAAGGCCTCCCAGATCGACGTAATCGCAGGCTGCATCTTTACCGACGTCGTCGCCTGGTTTATTATCGTGGCCTGCGCCGCCACCCTCTACGTCCACGGCTACCGCAACATCTCGGACGCAAAAGACGCCGCCCAAGCCCTCCGCCCCCTGGCCGGGCAGTTTGCATATATCCTTTTTGCCGTGGGGTTGTTCAATGCTTCGCTGTTTGCGGCTTCGATTTTGCCGCTTTCTACGGCTTACACGGTTTGCGAGGGGTTGGGATTCGAATCTGGAGTGGGGAAGAAATTCTCTGAAGCGCCGGTATTTTATTGGCTTTACACCATTTTGATCATGGCGGGCGCGGCTGTAATTCTGGTGCCCGACTTGCCGCTGGTGAAGATCTCGATTCTTTCCCAGGTTGTGAATGGAGTGGCGGTGCCGCCTGTGCTCATTTTCATGCTGCTGCTGGTGAACAAGAAAGAGTTAATGGGCGAGTATGTGAACTCGCGCGTCTACAACTGGACGGCGTGGGCGACGACCATAATCATGACGGTGCTCAGCATCGCCTGGTTTTGGACCTTGAGATCTGGACAGTGAATAAAGGAACGAACCTGCCGGGACTGGTAGTTTTTGGACTACTTTTTTGCCCGTAAGTGTGTAAGAATCCGCTGTGGTGGTGGGTTATGCGCCGTCCAGTCCTCCCGATGACCGTGGGTTTCCTGCTACTGGTTGGGGCTTTGGCGGTTGCACAGGACCAACCGGCTACGAACTCCACTGCCCACACGGCTGCGGATCCCACCGCGACCACTTCAGCCACGCCCCCGGTTGCGGCTACTCCGACTACGGTTGCGTCGAGTGAGCCTGCTCCAACGGCGCCTGCGCCAGCTTCCGTTACTGCACCAACCGAGCCTCAGCCCAAGGCAGCTAAGACCTATCACGATGGAAGCCTTCGCGATATCGATGCCATTGGCAACCGCAAGGTCGGATGCGATCGCGGTATCGGGAACTGGTATAGCCTCGAAAAGCAAATCGAGATGGGGCGGGGCTACGCGCAACAAGTGGAGTCCACCACCAAACTGGTAACCGATCCGGAGATAACGGAGTACATCAACCGGATTGGTCAGAACCTGGTGAGAAACTCCGACGCCCAGGTACCCTTCACGATCAAGGTCGTCGACACTGACGACATCAACGCGTTCGCGCTGCCTGGAGGGTTTTTCTATGTGGACTCCGGCCTGATCCTGGCGGCTGACAATGAAGCTGAATTGGCGGGCGTGATGGCGCACGAAATCGCTCACGTCGCGGCCTGCCATCTGGCTCGGGAAAACACTCGCGGGCAGTTGATGCAACTGGCCTCGATCCCGCTGATCTTTGTTGGTGGCGGGATCGGCTATGCAGCCCAAAGCCTGGCCAGCATGGCGATCCCCATGGGTTTTCTGAAATTTGCCCGCAGCTTCGAGACGGAGGCCGACTTTCTCGGCGTCGAGTACTTGTACCGTGCGGGTTACGACCCTCAGGCGCTGACGTCATTTTTCGAAAAGATCAAAGCCATGGAGAAGCACAAACCTGGGACGCTGGCCAAAACTTTCGAAACTCATCCGCAAACCCCGGACCGCATTGCGAAGACCCAGCAGGAGATCAATACGCTGCTGCCTCCGCAGCCGATGTACAAGCTGGATACTTCGGAGTTTCAAGATGTAAAGACGAGACTCGCGCAAATCGAGAACCGGCACAAAGTCGATAACGGTCACGACGGCGGTCCTACTTTGCGACGTGCCACCTCTACGAGCACGACCGACACTGCTGGAAGCGGTAGTGACGGTGACGAGCACCCCACCCTAAAGCGCCGGGATACTACTTCACAGCAGGATTAAGCACAACACACCGGACGCGCGGCTGCGGCGGTGATTGGTCCAGAGATCGAAGCCACGCTCAGCCAGCCAATGTAGGACGGTCCGCTGCAGAACGTGTCCCATAGGTTGTGGTCTGATTTTTCGGTGCCACAATTGTGCCTCAAAAAAAACACTCGATTTCCCGCAAAATCTAGAAAACAAAGGACCGGAATTTTTCTTGCCTTGTAGATCTATAGTTCTAAAGGTAGTTAGGGGCAAAATATTCCAAACATTGGAGTTATGCGGTTCGTCCTGGCACCCGAGTTTCCGCCTTTGACGGTGCAGGTCGTAAGTTGTCAAAGAGCGATGATTATCTCGTAGATAATCTATGTCTTGCTATATTATCGCAAGTCAGGGGATGAGATCAACAGGAAAGTGGTCGGGCGGCGGAGGTGATTCCCAAATTGGGAATTTCAGCAGCGGTTGCGACGAAGTTCAGGGGACAGTTCCGTCTGTCCGCCAGTTCCCGCGTCCCAACTTCGCAGGTGGGGCCAGGCAGAGCTCCGTACCCAGCGAACGTCGCCGGTTGATAGCTACTCGCCCTAGTCGCCGATGAATCGCAAATAGGTTTGCGGTCTTCTTTGGCATTTCTCAGCCAATTGTCGAATATCCAGGACAATTTTACGTTGGTCGGGATTCGTCAAGGTTTGCGTCAAGCGATCCCATTCTTCGAGGAATTCGCGCATTTGAAGTCCGTTGAAGATTGTATCGCCATACTCGTCGATGTATTGGAGCATTGGGTACGCAGAATCACCAAATGGCAACCAATCATTGATCACAGTTTCTAGGGCGTTCGGAACGATTTGTTCCAACTTCCTATTGTCTATCGTCTGTAGCGCAACCTTAATTGGCATATAGCTCCAATGATAGAGCGGAAAACCCGGATATGCAGTCACCAATTCAAAATTCTCGTCGACAACAACGGCGTGGACGTCTGTTGCGTGGCCAATCTGGTTGGCGGGCAATCTCTACGGGGCCACGTCCTTTATCGCAGCGCTCGAAGCGCTGCGCCGCCCAATATCTGGCTCCCTGCGGGGCCTGGATCGAATCTGCGAATTTGCGGCATGGCTGAAGCCATGCCCTTTCAAAGCGACGTTGTAGTCAGGCTCTCTGACTACGCGGCCAGTAGGACAACGCCGCCGGCTACCAGCACGGCGGCCATCCAGCGGCGGTGGTCTACGCGTTCGTGGAGAAAAATCTTGGCTGCGATGGCGTTGGTCACAAAAGTGAGGGAAGCGGAAGCGGGGGCTATCAGGCTGACGTCGCCCCAGGAGAGTCCGAAGAGCAGACTGTAAAAAGCGGCGGTCATGGCGAGGACGCCGAGCAGAAAGTTTGGATTCCGCAGGACTCGTCCGAGCAACGTCCACAGGCCGCTCTGGCGCCAGAGCGCTCCTACGTCTCCGACCTGCTTCATGGCGCGGGAGAGCAGGACATCGCCGGTGGTCGAGGCCAAGACGATGGCAGCGATCGCACTCCAGGCGTAAACTTGCTTCATCGTTTGTTCTCCATCGCTTGGCTTTCATGCTTACGTCCTGCATCGTTACGTCCCGCCGACGCCGGTTCGCATCCTCTTTCTAAGGGCTGAGCTTTTGCCGGGTGGTGCGTCAGCGCCGGGCCTTGCGTGACGAATCCTACGCCTGCCGAGATTAGAAGGATTCCAATCCAACGCGAGGTTGTTACCGCCTCATGCAGGTAAAACTTGGCGATCAGCGTGAGCAGCACGTAGCCCAACGACGTGGCGGGAAGAACGTAGGTGAGGTCCGCCCAGGAGAGGGCGGTCATGTAGGAAGCAAAGAATCCGAGGAGGAGCAAAATGCCCAGGGCGACCGAGGGATTCAGCACGGCCAGGATCAAATCATGCAAATGATTCAGGGAGATGTTGCCTACCTGCTTCATGCCCCGCGAGAGCAGCGAATCGCCGATGGAGGCGCACAGCGTTACTCCAGCGAGCACCAGATACTTGCGAAAGGTCACACGATTGCTTCCTGATCGCGGGTGGTGCAGATATTTCTGTGCGCTCTGTGAAGGTTGGCGCTGAAGAAAGAGTACATAGATCCTTCGCTTTGCTCAGGATGACAGCTTGGCTTTCGGCGCGGTCCCCCCAGCGCCTGAAGGCGCTATTGATTCTGTCGGCAAGCTACGGCATCGCTGAAGCGATGCCCTGATACGAATCGAAATTTGTTAGCAAGCCGCTGCGCGTTCGCTGGTGCGACCGCGCCTGATACGAATCGAAATTGTTCAGCAACCCGTTAGGCCTTTGCTGGTGCGACGGCGGCGGAGTCGTCCTTCTCGCGTTTGTCTTTCACCCACTTGTGGCGCATGGCGCGGACCTTCAGGAAGGTCTTCGCTTCTTTATAGAGGCGCTTGCGGTCCACGCTGTTGAATGCAGCCTTTCGAAGGATACGGAAGACCGCCTTGGGGCGAAAATAATATTCGTCGTAGAAACGATGGACCGCCTCGAGAATGTCATCCGCCGGGAGGCCGGGATATTGGATGTGGGCGAGTTGGTGGCCGCCTTCGTCCACCATCTTGTTGTCGCCGACCATGAACCCGTTTTTTACCGCGTAGTCGTAAAGTTCGGTCCCGGGATAAGCATGGGCCACTGAAACCTGAATCGTCTCTACGTCGAGCTCTTTGGCGAAAGCAACGGTATTGCGAATGGTGTCGTGAGTTTCGCCGGGCAGGCCGAGGATGAAATCTCCGTGAACCACCAGGCCCAACTTGTGACAATCTTTGGTGAACTGGCGGGCGCGCTCGACGGTTGCGCCTTTTTTAATATTCTTCAGGATTTGCTGATCGCCCGATTCGTATCCCACGATTAACAGGCGGCAGCCGGCTTCCTTCATCGCTTTCAAAGTCTCGTAGTCCGTGGTCACACGGCTGGTGCAGGACCAGGTGAGTTTCAGGGGCTTCAACTTCTCGCAGAGTTCGATGGTGCGAACTTTTTGAATGTTGAAGGTATCGTCGTCGAAGAAAAACTCTCTAACGTCGGGCCAAAATTCCTTGGCCTTCGCCATCTCGCGCGCAACGTCATCGGTAGAACGCTTGCGCCACGGGTGCCCGCTCAAGGTCTGCGGCCAGAGACAAAACGTGCACTGGGCGGGACAGCCGCGCGTGGTGTAGAGAGAGACGTAGGGGTAGAGCAGAAACGGGACGTTGTACTTGGTGACGTCCAAATCGCGACGATAAATTTCTGTGACGTGGGGCAGGGAATCGAGGTCCTGAACTTCGGGACGGTCGGGAGTGTGCACGACCAATCCATTCTTCAGGAACGAGATGCCAAGGATTTCTTCGAGCGGCTTGCCCTGCGCGAACTCGCAAACCGCGAAGTCAAATTCCTTGCGCACGACGAAATCAATCTCCAGACAATCCTTCAAAGATCTTTCCGGCAACACGCTGACGTGCGGTCCGACAAAGGCGATCTTGATCTTGGGATTGACTTCCCTGATCTTTTTTACCAGGCGAATGTCGCCGGGGAATCCGGGAGTGCTGGTAAACAGCACGAGAAACTCGTAATCGCGCGCGATGTTGATGGTCTCTTCCGCCGACACGTGGTGCGAAGGGGCGTCCAGGAGGCGCGCGCCCTCGAGCATTCCGGCAGGGTAGGCAAGCCAAACCGGATACCAATAACTTTCAATCTCGCGGGTTGCCGGCCAACGCGAGCCGGCGCCCCCGTCGAAATTCTCGAACGACGGCGGATTCAGAAACAGTGTTTTTAATGGCATATATTTGTATAGCCTGATTCTAACATTTCACAGCGCCTTCCGAGCGCACCCAGGTACACTTCGAGTACCGGCGGCACAATCGGCGGGCAGGGGTTGACGCATCGAACCCAAATTCCTGATAAGTGTATGCATTAACAGTCTAATAGCACGATTGCTGCTTACGCAAAGCGCTTACGGCGAATGGATGGTTTGATGCGTTCAACAGGGAAAATGGGCCTCGAACCGCGAGGTGGCGTCGTGTAGTGTCGGTCAAACCCTTATTAACCACAAAGGACACGAAGGTTCACAAAGGAAAACCTGCACCAGAACCTTTGTGAACCTTCGTGATTGAAGGTGTTTTTTTCGGTTATTTACCTACCCCCACCCAAGCCTCCAGTTCGCCGGTCGCACGAAGCAGGCTGATGCGCGCCCGTTGAAGTTCGAAATTCGTATCCTGCAGTGCGTCGTAACGCTCGTTGGCTTGGCTGCGCGCATCGTCCAAATCGTGCAGAGTTGCGCTGCCTGAGTCGACCCGGGTCTGCGTGGCGTCGAGATTGGACTTGGCAATCTGATATTCGAGATCGACGACTTGCTGCGCGGCCGCCAGTTGCGCGACCGAACGCTGCAGTTTCAAAGTTTGTTCTGAGACCTGGTTCTTCGCTGTCTCTACGTCCTTCTTGGCACGCAGTGCAGCAGCGTCGGCAGCTTGGGCGCGGGCATGTTGAGGGGGATTCAAGAAGGGGAATCGGATCTGCACGCCGACCGTGGCATTGTTGGGCTGGAAACTGCCGGGCACAAAGAAATTCTGATAATTGTTGAACGAGGCCAGGAGCGCATACTGAGCAGCAAAATCGACGCTTGGCCACATGGAGCGGTGCTCGCCACGGGCACGGAAAGCAAGCGCGCTGGCGCGGATGTCGGCAATCTGGATCAAAGGATTGTCCTGCGTGGCTTTGGCCGCGAGATTGTCTTCCTGTTTCACCTCTGGCAGTTCGGGGATCGACTCGGGCACAGTCTCGATCGCCGTCGCGGGCAGGCCGGTTAATTGCGAAAGCTGGTTACGCAGGACATCGATTGCACCTTGCGCCTGCGAGATGTGCAAGTAAACGCGGGCGGCGTTGAGGCGCGCCTGATTCCGGGTCAACGGATTATCCACGCCAGCAAGAACTCGCTGGTTCACCGTCTGCTCCATCTTGAGCGCGTCCTCGTATTGATGACTCAAGTGAGACATCAGGGCTTCCCATTTGCTGAGTTCGGTGTAACTCAACACGGTGTCTTGAATTACCTGATTGCGCTGGTCTTTGGTTTGGACGGTGCTCGCTTGATAGTCCGTTCGCGCGGCACGCATGAAGTCGTGCAAGGCCGGGTTGATGACTGCGAATTGCGCGGTGGTATTGACGATCGAGGGCGCCGACCCTTCCAGACTAAGCGGATAACCGTAGGATTTACCCAGTCCCGAGCCCACAGTTAATTGCGGCAAAAACTGATTGCGGACTTCCAGGTATGAGGCAAAGGCACGCTGCTCGTCGATGTGAGAAGCCTGCATCGTGGTGCTATGGGCGAGGGCGAGTTCCACGGCTCGCTTGAGCGGGAGTTGTTCGGCAGCGAGGATTCCGCAGAAGGAGATCAGGAGCACACAAAGAAAAAACAGAGCAGAAAGGCGTGATGCGATACCTGAAGCAGCTTTCATGTCGTCCTCCGAAGGGAAGTCCCCATTACGGTAATTGTAATCGGCACGAGTTCGCACTCGCCAGATCGCCGCAATACCTTTGATGAAAACCCCGCCCAAGTGGAGCTTGGACAGGCCACCCTTTCACTTCTTCACTTCATCGACTCCAACGCGTGCGCCAGGTCTGCCTGGAGATCGTCGACGTCTTCGAGACCGATGTTCAGGCGTACGATCCGGTGGCCGTAGTCTGGGCGGCCCTGCGTCGAGTGGAAGTCGTAAGCGACGGCCAGGCTGGTCACCCCCGCCCAACTGTATCCGATCTCGAACAGGTCCAGTGCATCCACAAATCTGAGAACCTGCGGCTTGGTAAATTGTTGCCGAAAGACAATGGAGAACAGGCCGGTCGAGCCCGTGAAGTCACGCTTCCAGAATTCGTGTCCGGGGCAAGAGGGAAGCGCGGGATGAAGCACCAGTTCGATCTCAGGGCGCTGAGACAGCCAGTGCGCTAGCGCGAGCGCAGCTTCTTCCAGCGCCTTCAGGCGGACGGCAAGAGTCTTCATGCCGCGCAGGGCAAGGCTGCAATCGTCCGGCGAAGCGGCGCAGCCTACGAGTTGATGAGTAGAGCCTAGCCGTTTGTAGGCGGATTCGTCGCGCACCGTGATTGAACCCAGCAGAACGTCGCTGTGTCCGCCAACGTATTTCGTGAGGGCTTGCAAGGTTACGTCTACGCCGTGGGCGAAGGCATCGAAATAAATGCCGGCGGACCAGGTGTTGTCGAGGACGATCAGGGCTCCCATGCGATGGGCGGCGTCGGCAATGGCCGGGACGTCCTGCACCTCCATCGTGATAGAGCCGGGACTCTCGCACCAGACCAGTCGCGTGTTTTTGCGGAAGAGCGATTCAATTCCCGGTCCAATGGTTGGTGGATAGAAGGTGACCTCGACTCCGAAGCGGCACAGAACTTCCACGGCAAACTTGCGATTCGGCGTATAGACGCTTTCGGGTACGAGAACGTGGTCGCCCGCTTTGAGAAAGGCAAGGTTGATCAGCGCAATGGCTCCTTGTCCACCGGGCGTAATGAAGGTGCGGAACCCTTTTTCGAGCTCGCAAATGCGCGCTGCTAATTCCAGCGTCGTCGGAGTTCCGTATAGGCCGTAAGTGTAGCCGACTTCGTACTGGTCCCACGCGTCGTCAACGGCCGCCGCATTCGAGAACAGCACGGTTGAACCTCTGTAAACCGGTGTTGAGAGGGAACGAAAACCTTGCGGGGCGTGAGCATCAGAGTGAATCAGCTTGGTCTTCCAATTCTTTGGCATAAGGACGGTTGTGCCAGTCGTTTTAGTTTGGATTCACGACGTCGGCGACTTGGCCATTCAGGCGGTCCAAGGCGGTCTGAGCGGCGGTGTAGCTCTTGGCCAGGGCGAGGGACGCGCGGTATTCCTGAGCTGCTGCTGGCTTGTCGCCCTGTTGCTCCAGCGCCGTCCCCAGCAGGTAGTGCGCTTTAAAGGCGGGTCCAGCTTCAACCGTCAGACTGGGCGACAGATACCGGCGGAGCAACTGGGTAGCTAGCGGAAGTTCGCGCTTCGCACGGAGCAACATGTTCGCGGACTCCATCAGCACTTCTGGTTGATCCATGGGAGCTGCAGCGGCATGCCGGATGGCATCTTCCATGGAATCGAGGTGCCCGGTGTGGCGATAGAAGTAAGCCAGATTCAACCAGGCCAGCGCAGCGCCGTGGCTGGCCGCGATGGCGGCGCGATATTGGTTCTCGGCGGAGTCGAGATCCTTGTTCTTTTCGGCAAGGCGTGCCTTTACCCATCCGGCGCGGACCGGATCCATGGTGGCGATTTTCTGCGCCTGAGCTTCCGCTTTGTCGCGTCCGCCGCCCACAATCCCCGGAGCCTCCAGGTAGAATTCAGCCAGATCGGTGCGAGCCTCGGCGCTGTCGGGATTCAGACGGACTGCGGTTTCAAATTCATTGCGAACTTTCTTGGCCAGGCCCGCCGCAGTCAGGAAACCGGCATGGTCGGCTTTTTCCCCGTACACACGTCCCAACCAGAGATGATATTGAGAGTTGTCCGGATCGAAGGTCACAGCTTTCTCGCAAGCTGAAACTCCTTTGTCCCAATCGGCGAGCGCGAAGTAGGCGCGGCAGAGCAGATTGTAAGATTCAGCGTCCTTGGGAGCGCTGATGATTCTGTGCTGCAGCGACACGATGGCATCGTCCACGCGACCTTCGGCGAGTAATCTGGCGTCCGTCGCGTCCGCCGCGCACAGGGACGGAAGAAGCGCAAGCAAAACTACGAGCGGCAGTTTCTTAAGTGCAAACATTTCTTAACGAACCACCTTTACTGCTAAACCATTACGCAAGGGTTTGGAATTGGTTGGACCAAGCGCGATGACAGCGTTTTCCTGCAGCCCTCCGGTAACTTCCACCTTGGTGAGGTTTGAGATTGAAGTCTGCACATAGCGGCGCTGTAATTCATTGTTCACGATTTGGTATACGTACGCTTTGCCGTTGTCGTCCTGATGAATTGCTTCCCGGGGCACGGTCAGCACATCGCGATGCTCAGCGGTTATGATTGTGACTCCAACGTTGACGTTAGGCAGCAGCTTGAAGTCCTTGTTGTCCACGACGCAGGTCGTCTCGCCCACGTTTCGAGAGCCATGCAATTTGATGACCGCCGGGATTACGCTGACTGCGCCTTCCCAGGTTCGCTCGGGCAATGCGTCCCAGGTGACCTCGATTTTGTCTCCAGGCGCGAGGCGTCCGACGTCGGGTTCGTCCACGAAAGCGCGTACGCGAACTTTCGAGAGATCCGCCTCCTCCAGCACCAGATCACCGGGATTGAGGTAAGCGCCCTGCTGCACCGGCAGCGAATAGACGACCCCATCAAACGGAGCTCGAATATTTAGCTGACTGAGCAGATCTTCAGTCGCACTATATGCGGCTTGGGCTTCCGATTTCTGGGCCTCTACTCGCGAGACTTCTGGCTGCGAATAACGGTTTCTCTGCTTTTGTAAAAGCAGATTAAGGTCGGCATTGGTTCGTTTGAGTTGATCCTCGGCGTTTTTTATCTCGCCGGGAGAAGCCGCACCCTGCTCGCGCAGACGCCGCAAAGCGTCCAGATTGCGCTGCGCAGTGTCGCAGTCGGTACGCGCTTTCGTTATCTGCGATTCCAGAGTCAGAACTTCCTCGCGGTTCCCACCCTTTTGGATAGCGTTGAGATCAGCTTCTGCCGCTAGAACTTGAGCCTGCGCGCGGGCAGCCTGGCTGCGCGCTTGCGCGTCATCCAATTGCACCAGAAGCTGACCCTTCTTGACCTGATCGCCCTCCCGCACGCGGATTTTTTTCACGGTAGTGCCAACGGGAGCATGTGCCTCGAAATTCTGCAGCGGCTCGACTTTTCCGTTGGTAGAGACCACGCTCCGAATCGTACCGCGCTGCGCGTTCACGGCCCGCACCGGTACAGCGGGCTCGCGACTCATAAAGGAAGCCAGCAAGACAACTGCTGCGACGATTGCGATGGTCGTCACGATCCAGCGGTGCCGGGCTACAAAACTGGCGTTACTCTTCGTCATGATTCGCGGTCAACGACTACAAATTGCTGAATGTAATAGATAAATGTACCACCAGCCGCCTCGCAGAGCTGTAGGAGGAACCTTGTCGATTAGATGCGCGAGGTTTGGCGAATGGACCGCAAATCCTTGGGGAATTTGGCACTTTGGCGGGATTGCTGTTTACAATGTGGCATGCCCAAACCGCCTCGCTACACGCCGGAACACGCCCAGGCAGGACTGGATGCCAAATTCCCGGAGATTGAAACCTGGCCCAATCAGTTTGCCGGATACGAGATCGTGGTCGACGATCCGGAGTTTACCTCAATGTGCCCAAAGACCGGATTGCCCGACTTTGGCGTGCTGACCATCCGCTATATGCCTCACAAGCACTGCCTGGAATTGAAGTCGCTGAAGCAGTATCTGCAGGCTTATCGCAATCTGGGAATCTTTCAGGAAAATATCGTCAACCGGGTGCTGGATGACGTGGTGAAGTGGGCGCGCCCGGTATGGGCAGAGGTCAAGGGAGATTTTCGTCCGCGTGGAGGGATTTCTACGGTGATCGTCGCGAAGTGGCCGAGGCCGAAGGCGAAAGCCGGGAAGTAGAACTGTTTCCAAACTCGAGGTCGATCCTTTCCCGCGCCGTGATATATTGCTTCGCCAAGTGACCCAAACGAAACTTTATCCCTGGACCGCGCTCGTCTTGCTCACCACGCTGAACCTGCTCAACTACATCGACCGTTCGGTGTTGTTTGCGGTGCAGCCGCTGGTACAGAGCGAATTCCATTTGACCAACGCCCAGGTTGGTTATTTGACCAGCGCCTTTTTGGGTTTCTATATGATCGCCGCGCCCTTCGCTGGTCCTCTGGCGGACCGATATTCGCGCAAGTTGATCATCGTTCTGGGAGCCGTTTTCTGGAGTGGGCTTACGCTGCTCACGGCAGTTACCCACACGTATTGGGAACTGCTGGTTCGCCACACGCTGGTTGGAGTGGGCGAGGCAACTTTTGTCACCATCGCTCCGACCTTTGTTGCGGACCTTTTCCCAGAGAGCAAACGCGGACGCATCTTCGGCATTTTTTATCTGGCAATTCCGGTGGGCACCGCTGCCGGCTATCTGCTGGGCGGCAAGCTTGGCCCTGAACACGGATGGCGATTTCCGTTCTATATCGCGGCCTTTCCGGGATTCCTGCTGGCTCTTTCGATTTTGTTCCTTCCCGAGCCGCCGCGCGGCCAGTTCGACTCATTGAAAGAGACTCCAGATCGCGCAACTCTGCGAGGCTTGGCGCGCAACCCGGCATTCTGGACGGTCACACTGGGGATGGCGGCTGGAACATTTTCATTAGGCGGAATCCAAGTGTGGATGCCGACCTTTCTTGAACGGATGCGTGGGTACACGCTGGAATCGGCAAATCTGATGTTTGGAAAGATTGTGGTCGTCGATGGCATCCTCGCATCTTTGGCGGGAGGCTGGCTCGGCGACCGTTTGCTTCCTCGCATGAAGGGCTCGTACTACTTTGTGTCCGCGGTCAGCATGGGCCTCGGCGTGCCGGTCATGATCGTTGGCTTGTATAACAGGGGGCCACTGATGGTGCCGGCAATCGCTGTCGCTGCATTTCTTCTGTTATTGAATACTTCGCCGCTTAACACGGCGCTGGTGAACTCGGTGGGTGCGCACATCCGTGCCACTGCGATTGCGGTGAATATTTTCATCTTTCATCTTTTGGGCGACGTTCCTTCCCCAACCCTCATGGGATACGTGGCGGACCGGCACTCGCTTCAGGAGGCTTTTATTCCGCCGGTCATCGCCATGGCGGTTTCTTCTGCCATACTGTTTTACGGTATGCGATTCGCTCCTCCCGTCCGTGTCGACGGTGGGCCTGGGTCGCTCAACGGCCAGCCGGGATGAGTTATTTTCACTGGAACGTTTTCCATTGGATTGCCGGCAGCATCCTCGGGCTGGTGTGGCTTTCGCGCCTGGTGGATGCCGCGTTGGGAGTGCCCAAGGTTGCCGATATCTCGCGGCCGGAGTGGGATCGCAAACCAGCCACGCCGAAAGGCAATCCGCGCATCAGCATTATTGTTCCGGCCCGCAATGAGGAAGAACACATCGGGCCAGCCCTCGCGACGCTGCTGAAACTCGATTACGACAATTACGAAGTGATCGTGGTGAACGATCGTTCCACGGACCGTTCCGGAAAAGTGATTGATCGCGCTGCGTCCACTGCCGAAGCCAGCGGCCGGTTGAAAGTGATCCACATCGCCGAATTGCCTCCCGGTTGGTTGGGGAAGGTGCATGCGATGTGGAGCGCAGCCAATCAGGCGACCGGCGACTGGCTGCTGTTCACTGATGCCGATGTGCTCTTTCGTCGTGACGTGCTGACTCGAGCCCTGGCTTATGCAGAAGCTGAACCTGCCGACCACTTGGTCCTCTTTCCCCGCATGATTATGAAGAGTCCGGGCGAAAGGATGATGGTAGCTTTTTTCCAAACGCTCTTTGTTTTTGGCCATCGCCCCTGGAAAGTGGCTGACCCCAAGACGAAAGACCATATGGGAGTGGGCGCGTTCAACCTGATCCGCCGTCGCGTGTACGACGCCGTTGGCGGATACGAAGCGCTCCGTTTCGAGGTGCTGGACGACATGAAGCTGGGGAAAATCGTGAAGAATGCCGGATACGCGCAGCGCAATGTTTACGGTGCAGACCTGATTTCGCTACGCTGGGCGAAGGGCGCGATGGGCATGGTAGACAATCTCACCAAGAATTTCTTCGCCATACTTTCATTCCAGCCGTGGCGCCTGGTGCTTTCTGCTTTTGCGCTGGCCTTCTTGAACATCACGCCGTTTGTCGGAATCTGGTTCGCCCGCGGATGGGAACGCGCGCCCTACGCAGTTGCTCTTGCAGCCATCCTCGGCATTTATGTGGGGATGTCGTGGGAGTCCGACATTCCGGCTTATTATGTCGTGCTGCATCCAATTGGCGCGGTGCTGTTCGTTTACATCCTGCTGCGTTCGATGACGTTGACTCTGGCACGTGGCGGCGTCGTGTGGCGCGGTACGTTTTATCCCTTGGACGCGTTAAGGAAGGGGATGGTATAAATGGTCCGCGGTTTTAGATGCGCGTCATCGCTGCGATCACCTTCCTCCCTTAACTTGCTGTGATGGTTCCCGACGATGGCTGAGCGGTATCTGTCGTAGTTCATTGCGGGTTGCCGATATGGAGCGCTCGTTAATCTGGATGGAGAGCGATGTCAATGGCTGGGCTTGCTCGAACTGTCTGTGGAGATTCCCTGTGCCCACGCTGCTTGGCGGAGAAGAGGCTAAGGGTGCCTACGACCGCTTGGCCGCTGCGAAGTTTCGCCAGCACACGTGCGAGGCCGGCACCGGTTTTTCTGCGACCGCGCCGGAAGCAAAACGCAATATCGACACCGCTTTCATAGAGCGTGCTCGCACGCTCATAAAGCGAGGATACAAACCGAAGGTTGCCGTGGAACTTGTACTTCAGGAGACGGAAATCGAACACGGCAACGATCCGAAGTTCATGGAGAAGGCGCGCGCAGATGCCGAGGACTTCCTTCAAAGAGTGCGCACTGGCCTGATCTGAACTTTGCCACAGTTTTGAATCCGCACTTTAGTAATCGAGGAAGAACCCGCCAGAAACGCGGTACGAAACTCCTTAAGCTATGATCGCGGCATGTTTGGTCGTGTCTTTCTTCCCGGCCTGCTCATGGCTGGCGTGCTGTCAGCATCGGCGGCGGATTGCGTTCCCGCCGCAGGGATACCCCGCTCCTGCACTTTGCTCAAAGACACAACAGCCGTATTTGTCGGGTCGCTTACGGAGGACGCTCCGCGGTACCGTTTCCACGTTGACGAGAAAATTAAGGGTGTGGCCAGCGACTTCTTCGACCTTGAGCCCTACCCCTCTGGGCATTTTGAAATAGGCAAACAGTACCTCGTGTTCGCTGACGTCGTGCAGCTGGAAGATGGCGAGCACTTTTATGCGCAAGAGTGTGGACTAACCCGCGAACTGAAATACGCGCAAGCGGTTCTGGAGCAAGTGCGAGCAGAAAAAAGAGGCAAACGAAACGCCGCCGTCTACGGAATGCTGCTGCGCACATTGGACATAGCTGCCGGAGTCTTGGATGAGGACTACGCTCGTCCCCTCCCCGGTGTGGTCGTCAGGTTTCAGTCAGGCGTGAAGTCATTCGAGACCAAGACGGATAAGCATGGCGCATATGCTTTTGAGGCGCTGCCAAAGGGAACCTACCGTGTTTCGGCGGATTTGCCCTCCACCCTGGAGGTGACAGGGTTCAGCAATGAGGCGTCAGTTTTCGAACTGGAGGACCGCTCCTGCTACGAAAACGATATTACTGCAATGCCAACCGGCCAGATCAGTGGACGGGTAATCGCTCCAGATGGCGCGCCACTCCGCAGCACAAGCGTCGAGCTTTACCGTGCCGATCAGTACGGCGACGAACAGGCTGGCGCATCCGCGAATCAGGACGAGTCGAAGCCGTTTGAGTTTGCGCACGTGCCAGGCGGCGATTACGTGTTGGTGTTCAACCGGAGAGATCAGGCAGAGCCTGATGCCCCATTCCCCCGCACGTTCTATCCCAATGCACTCGATCGCGGCAGCGCGCAGATCATTCACCTGGAAGATGGGCAGCAGATCATGAACGCGGATATTCATCTGCGAAAGGTCTCGATACCGACTCGCACGGTCACCATCCACATGCTGTGGGATGGCGGCAAGCCCCAGAATTATTACGCGCCCATCGTGATTGTCGAGGCTGGCGAGGGCGTGCCTCCTTATCCATATAAGATCTCGGACGGCACCTATTCGCTCAGCCTGCTGCTGAATGCCAAGTACACGGTACGCGCTGAGGCCTACTGCCAGATGGGAACATCGGGAAAGGCGGAGAGTGATACGTCGACGGTGGACGGTGCCGACGCAGTGGTTTCAGAAGTAACTCTTACGTTACACGGGGGTGAGTGCGTGAGGAATTAGGTGGCGCAGGTGGCCAGTGCAGTTCGTACAGTTTTCGACGTCTGATTTGCAAAGGTCGTTCAGATTACGCGGGCTAGGTGTAAAACGCCAAACCACATCCATGCGCTAACCACTGCCCAGAGGGCGGGCCAAGGATTGATTTCAATGTGGGCCTTGGAGTCCGCATTCTCGACGCGGTCTGTTTGTTCTGGCGTGCTCGTTCTTGACATGTGAACGAACTCCCTCCGTAATGTTGGGATCTGAAACCACCCTAGAAATAGATCAAGCAAAAGTCAAGCGGTAAGTCCGGAGTTTCTGAGCAATTTGGGTTCACTGGGGAGAAATCTGCATGGCTCTGAATGACACTTCAGCCGAGGCCCGTAGAGTCTGCGAGTTGCCGCTATCCTCTCATGAATACCTTTGACGACTTGCTGCCTATCATTGACAGGGCAGGTTCAAGTCTCTTTCTTTCGATGAAGCGATCGATGGATCGCTCATCGTTGTCACTGGGGTGTCACTATTCGTGACTAATCTGTTTCTGGGTAGCAAACTCGCAAAACTGGCCGTTGTCATCATCGGTGACCATCGGGTATTAACAGTATTGACCTCAGCAGGTGGAACGTTAGATAGTGAGACTTCAGATCGCCCCTTCCTCGCGGCCGTCCGTCGACCTGTACGACGTGGCCCGGCCAGCAGCCTGTCAAGGGTGAAGGTAGGCTGCTTTGGCTTACTCGATTCTCATCGTCGACGATAGCACGCTCGTACGCGGTTTAATTCGATCTTACATCGAGCCAGACTCCGCTTGGCGAGTATGTGGCGAAGCAGAGAACGGCGAAGTGGCGGTTGAGAAAGTGAAAGAGCTTCACCCCGATGTGGTGATCTTGGATTTCCAGATGCCCGGTATGAATGGGATTGAAGCCGCACGACAGATTGGTCTTCTTGCCCCCAACACGACCATAGTGATGCTTACAATGCACGACTGTGAGCAATTGTCGAAGGATGCCCAGGCGGCTGGCGTCAAGGAGGTTCTCTCAAAATCCGATGGAATCGCGGGCCATCTGATTGCCTCTCTAAGAAGCGTTGTGCCGAACTCTGGAATTTGACCTTGCCCCAGCCGAAGGAAGAGTGCGCTATGCAATGCCGAAATCCGCAAGAACTACCAAGCGACCTCGTTCAGCTTATGGGGGAGCAAATCGAAAGCCTGGAGAAGGAAACGTTCGTCGGTCTAACAGCCGCGGAACGCCAGGAATACGAGGAGAGGCAGCACCGCATCGATGAACTATGCGAGCAGCTACGCTACCTTCACCCTGCCGCATAGCTCGCTCAGGAGGTTCGAACCTTTCCTGACGCGTTATCCGCACCAAGGCCGGTCGTCGGTGCGAGGCAAAACCCACTTGGTTCTTTAACCGCCGCCGCGGCTCGTTTACAAAGCAAGAACAAGAAGAACACCCTTACTACGCCGACCGCGAACCATGCCATGAGGAACAATTGGAGATACATTGGATCACCCGCGAGACATATTGCTCCCTCAAGCTTCCTCTGTGCCTGTTGTGTCTCCGTGGCGAACAGGCTTTACCTTTACACCATCCCACCAACGTGTTAACCTCATAAACGTTACAAAACAATTGAAAAATTAGACAGGAGTGCACCAGGTTAGTGCTAGCCAGAGAGCAAAAAAAATCCCTCATCGACCAGTACGGCACCCATGCTACCGATACCGGTAGCCCGGAAGTTCAGATCGCTCTGTTGAGCGAACGCATTGGTTCATTGACGGAACACTTCAAGATGCACCAGAAGGATCACGGCTCGCGCCGCGGTCTTCTCATGCTGGTCAGCAAGCGGCGTCGCCTGCTCGACTATCTCAAAACCTACAATTCCGATCGGTATAAGAGTGTGGTCCAGAAACTCGGTCTCCGCAAGTAGTTGCGGCCGGACCCATTTCTGGAATTCGTGTATTGGAACGGCCCACAACTTTTATCGGACACCAACGGAATTGTTCTGCCGTCCTTACGGATTGTCCCAGGACCGCAGTGGTTCAAAGAGAAAAGCGGAGAAGGTGCGTCTCCAAGTAAATCCCGAGTCACGACTGGCGCCTGCTCATCTATTATTGTGCAACCTCCCAGACCGGCACCGGCGTGCCCTCCTGCCCAGAAGGAAATAAAATGAAACAAGACGTATCGGTACAACTCACCGGCGGTAAAAGCCTCTCATTTGAAACAGGAAAGTTAGCCAAACAGGCCCACGGCTCGGTCGTGGTGCGCATCGGAGACAGCGTCGTGCTGGCCACCGCCGTGGCCAATCCCGACCCGCGCGAAGGCATCGATTTCTTCCCACTCACCGTGGATTACCGCGAGTACACGTACGCTGGCGGACGCATTCCCGGCGGCTTCATCAAGCGCGAAGGGCGTCCCAGCGAACGCGAGATTTTGACCAGCCGGCAGATCGATCGGCCCATCCGGCCGCTGTTCCCTGATGGATTCAAGTGCGAGACGCAGGTCATTGCATTTGTGCTCTCGGCGGACACGGAAAACGATCCCGACGTAGCTGGCATCAATGGTGCCTCCGCCGCGTTGACGATTTCAGACATCCCATTCAACGGCCCCATCGGAGCCGTGCGTGTTGGATTAGTCAGCGGCCAGTTCATCATCAATCCAACCTACAGCGAGATGCGCGACAGCCTGCTGAACATCATGGTCGTCGGCACCGCCGACGGCATCGTGATGATCGAGTCGGGCGCCAAAGAAGTAAAAGAAGAAACCGTCGTGGACGCAATCGAATTCGCCCACACCGAAATAAAGAAGATCTGCGCCGCCATCAACGATCTGAAAGCGAAAGCAGGAAAGCCCAAACGCGCAGTGACTCCGCCAGAATTCGACGAAGTCTACTACGGCCAACTGCGAGCGAAGATCGGCGACGAACTGGCCGAGGGCCTTGACACACAGAAGCACCCGAAGGCAGAAAGCTACAACCTGGTCCGCGACCTGAAGAAAAAACTGCAAGCGGAAATCCCCAAAGAAGACGAAGCAGCCCAGGCGAAACTCAAAGCCTACTTCGAAATCCTCCGCGAACGAATCTTCCGCGAACAGGTAATCAACAACAAGAGAAGGCCGGACGGCCGCCCCTTCGACAAAGTGCGCGACATCTGGGTGGAAGTAGGAGTCCTGCCGCGAACCCACGGTAGCGCCATCTTTACCCGCGGCGAAACCCAAGCCCTGGTCACCACAACATTAGGCACCAGCGACGACAAACAACGTCTGGAAACCTTCGAAGGCGAAGCCAAGAAGCGCTTCCTGCTTCACTACAACTTTCCTCCGTTCTCGGTTGGAGAGGTTCAGTTCCTTCGCGGGGCTGGACGGCGGGAGATTGGGCATGGGGCGCTCGCGGAGCGGGCGATTTCGGCGATGCTTCCTACCGAGGAGAATTGGCCTTACACCATGCGGGTGGTCTCGGACATTTTGGAGTCGAACGGATCATCGTCCATGGCTACGGTTTGCGGGGCTTCGCTTTCTTTGATGGATGCGGGCGTACCGTTGCGATCTCCTGTGGCTGGTGTGGCTATGGGGTTGGTGAAGGAAGGGAACGACTACGCCATCCTTACCGACATTGCCGGGGCTGAGGATCACTACGGCGACATGGACTTCAAAGTCGCCGGGACCAAAGACGGCATCACCGCGCTGCAGATGGACATCAAGGTTGGAGGCATTACTGCTCAGATTATGCGCGAAGCTCTGGCTCAGGCGCAGCGCGGGCGGTTGCACATCCTGGAAAAGATGAGCGAGGGGATTACCGAGCATCGCGAGAAGGTCTCGGCTTACGCTCCTCGAATTTACACGCTGCAGATTCCGGTGGATAAAATTCGCGACGTGATTGGGCCCGGTGGCAAAATGATTCGCTCCATCATCGAGCAGACCGGGGTGAAGATCGACGTCGAAGACACGGGCAAGGTCAACGTGGCTTCGAACGATGAGGCTTCGGCCAACAAGGCACTGCAGATTATCCGCGATCTGACGGCTACCGCAGAGGTAGGAAAGACTTACCTGGGAACGGTGACCCGGCTGGCTGATTTCGGGGCGTTCGTTGAAATTATTCCCGGGACCGACGGGTTGTTGCACATCAGCGAAGTGGCTGAGCATCGCATCAAGGATGTGCGCGACGAGCTCAAGGAAGGCGATCAGGTGTTGGTGAAAGTGCTTGCGGTTGAAGGTAATCGCATTCGGCTTTCGCGCAAGGCCATCCTCAAAGAGCAACGCGCAAAGATGGGTGGTGGCGAGCCTGGACCGGAGGGCGTGGAGCCAAGCAACGGCGAAGGCTCTGGGGCTCCGGCACTGACCATCGAGGGCGGCGGAGATTTTCCCGACGATGAGCCGAACTTCAATCGTGATGCGGTCGCGGGCGTAGCCCCGACGGGCGCGGGAGAACGTAGCTCCGGCGATCGTCCCGACCGCGGCGGAGATCGCGGTCGAGGTGGCCGGCCCGGCGGTGGCGGCGGAAGAGGTCGTGGCCGCGGACGTGGGCCAGGCGGCGGTGGACGCGGTGGTCACGGTGGGCCCAGACACTAGGAAGATCCGGATCTGCCGCGGATTTTCACGATTACCACGGATCAGTTCATTCAGGATTGAAGAGCTGCGACTGGCGTCGCGGCTTTCTTATTTTCAGAGAGATTATCGGGTGTGCCCTTTCCGACACCTCTAGAGGGTTGTGACGATGGAAACAAAAAGACGATAATTGATAAGAGTGTTTTTCCATCGTTGGGTTAGCGTTTTGAAAATTCTGTTTTTGATTTTGGCAGCGTTATCCGGTGGGGTTTTTGTGCCGGGGGCTGCCGCCGTTGTGCAATCTGCCGCGCCATCTTCGCCGCCTTCTTCGGCGCAAACTTCGACTCCATCTTCGGCTCAATCGACAACTCAGTCTTCGGGAACGTCCTCGGCGACGCCTTCCGCGCAGTCTTCTTCTGGAACGACCAAGGGGCCATCGTCCACGACCCACTCTTCATCCAAATCTTCTTCGTCATCGACGGACAAAAGCGCGACTCCGGGAGCGAAGAGCAAGAGAACGACGGCGGCGAGCACGAGGCGCAAGCACGCGTCTCCCCGTTTGCAGCGGATGCATGAGGCGTTTGTCGCTTCGGCTAGTTTGAAGCCGATGGCGCGGCAACTGCTTCAGGATCGTTCTCCGGCGGCTTACGCTGGCGTAGATGCGTATGCCCGGCGTCACGCGAAAGAAGATGCCGGTGCTTTGGCGTGGCTGGTGATCGGATATGCACACACTCTGGATAAAGGTTACGCGCAGGCGATTGACCCGCTGAACCGGGCCAAGCCGCGGGCCGGTGATTTGGGGGACTACGTCAATTTCTATCTGGGAACGTCCTACTATCAGACCGGTCGGCAGGCGGAAGCGGTGGCTACGCTGGGAGCGTTTGATAAGGCGTATCCGGAATCGTTGTTGATTCGTGATGTGCATGTGGTCTACGCCAACGCGCTGGTAGCGGATGGGCGGGCGCCGGACGCGATTGAGTTGCTGGAGAAAGATCGGGCACCGATTCGCGCGGATCTTGAATTCGCCTTAGGACGGGCATACGAGTCGGCGGGGCAGCCGGAGAAGGCGCTGACCATATTTCGCAATCTGTACTTCACTATGCCCCTCAGTTGGGAGGCGAGCCAGGTCGACGGCGACTTGAGGAAGCTGGCGGGGACTCCAGGGACGCAGCCGGTAAGTTTTGCGGAGCGAAGATCGCGCGCCGACTTGCTGGCCAAAGGCAAACAATACAACCAGGCGGCCAATGAATATCACGATCTGTTGAATGACGTGGGCCCGGAGAATCGCATCGTGATCGAGATGGCGATGGCGGAAGCTTTGCGGCACGCGGGACGGGCGAAGGAAGCCAAGAAAGTTTTGGATTCGATGCCGGAGACAACTCCGGAGATGAATGCCGAGCGCTCGTTCAACCTGGGAGAGATTGCGCACAGCGCGAATGAAGATGATGCTTTTTTCCGAATCCTGCAGCAACTGAGGGAGACTGCGCCGACCAGCACGTGGCTGGAGCAGTCGCTGCTTTCGGCCGGAAACATTTACTTATTGCGGCGCGATTATGACCGGGCGATCGATTCTTTCCGCGAGCTTCAGAAGCGTTTTCCCGATGGCGGGCGGGCCTCGTATGCGATGTGGAAGGCGACTTGGCTGAGCCTGCGGCAAGGCAGGCGGGAGGATGCGGAGAAAGGATTTGAAGAGCTGATTGAGTTGTATCCGACCTCAGGCGAAGTGCCTGCGGCGCTCTATTGGCGAGGCAGGTTGGCGGAGGAAGATGGCGAGGGTCCGAAGGCGCGGGCGTATTACCAGAAAGTCTCAGAGCGGTTTCGAAACTACTACTACGGCGAACAGGCGCGGCAGCGAATGAAGAAGATGAAAGTGGAAAGCGATCCGGTGCATTACGCGCTGCTGGACCGGGTCCCGCCGATCGACGCGAGCACGAAGATCACAGCCGATGCGGTTCCGACCGATAATCTCCGCGTGCAGAAGGCACAACTTCTGGCCAATGGTGCACTGCTGGATCTGGCGGTGAAGGAGCTGCGCGCGGCCGCGGAAGAGACGAAAGGGAACTGGCTGGCGCCGGAGACGGCGCATCTTTATGCGGATGCCGGGCGATATGACATCGCGATTGAGACCTTGAAAAAAGCGGTTCCGAGTTACTTTGCAGTGGATATTCCGAGTTTACCGCGGCCGTATTGGGAGGCGTTGTTTCCCAAGCCGTACTGGATCGATCTAAAAAAGTTCTCATCGGATAACGCTCTGGATCCCTACATGGTGGCGGCACTGATCAGGCAGGAGTCGGAGTTTAATCCGAGCGCGGTGTCGCGGGCAAACGCGGTAGGTCTGATGCAGCTGCTGCCCAAGGTTGGCAAGTCGGTTGCGAAGCAAGAAAAGATGAAGCATTTTTCAAATAACGAATTGTTCACCCCAGGAGTGAACATGCAGTTGGGTACGCGATACTTCCGCAGCATGGTGGATCAATTCGGTTCGTTCGAATATGCCTTGGCGGCTTACAACGCAGGCGCGCAGCGAGTGCGGGAGTGGCAGGGGCAGGGGACGTATCGAGATCCTCAGGAGTTTGTGGAGTCGATTCCGTTTACCGAGACGCGCGAGTATGTGCAGGCCATTTTGCGGAATGCGAATGTTTACCGGCAGCTGTATGGGGAGCCGTAAGGTCGAAGGCTTTCAACTACAAAGGACACCAAGGTTCGCAAAGGAAGTCGGACGCTCCGCTTCTAGGCGGAGGTTTCGTGGGCGGGGGTTTTTGCGAACAGGATTTCGATAACCAGCAGGCCGGCTCCGACGACGATCGCGCTGTCGGCTACGTTGAAGGCGGGCCATTGATATTGGCCGATGTAGAAGAGTAGGAAGTCGACCACGCGACCGTTGAGCAGGCGGTCCCAGAGATTGCCTAGGGCTCCGCCGAGAATCAGGGCCAGTCCGATCCCAGTGGTGGTCATGGAATGGCTGTTCCGCCACAGCAAAGCCGAGACGACGATCAGCGCAACAATAGAAAACAGCACCAGCATCGCGATTTTCCATTGGGCGGGCGAATCGGCGAACAGGCCGAAGGCGGCGCCGCGATTCTCCACATGGGTGATGCGGAAAAAACCGGGAATGACCTGTCTGCCATCGTGCAGCGCGATATTCTGCGCGACCGCCCACTTGGTGGCGCGGTCGAGCAACACCACTAGAAAGGCGATCAGGAAGTGGAACCGGCGCATTAGGTGGGGATGAGTCATTAGGTTTAGCGAGCTTCCACGGCGCTGACCTGGCAAGCGCGTCGCACGGGACCTCCCAAAATCGCCTCCTTGGCAAGGTCGATTTGGAGCTGGCTGGAGGTGGATTCGAGGTCGAGCCGCACTCGGTTCATTTACTCCCAAATGGTTGAATTCTCTAATTATAGGGAGCGCTGGGACTAACGTCCATGGGGCGGCCGGGACCTTCGTGGAGGGAGCCCCGAAAGCACTGTGGAAAAGAGAGTGAAAAAGTGTACAATTTTGTTAGAAGACGATTTGCTGCGCTTGCGCATCTAATGTCAGAGGTACACCAACTCTGCGGTCTTGAGTACGAATTGCGCGCCGTTGCATCAGTCAATAAGGCCGGGCAAGCAACTTGCTGCGGCGAGGGTTCATCGAGCATAGAAGCGTGGTAATTCTTTGGGGGTCCGGGCCTACTCGGGTCAAATATGGCAACTGACGATATTCAGCCTACACGGGGAGGCGAACCCGAACTGAACCTGCTGCTCTCCAAGGATGTCTTGGAAGAGCCGTTGTGGAAGTCCCTGAGTCAGAACATCCAGGAACTGTTCTTCCCCAAGAAACAGGCACCGCTGGTGCTTACGTCCAAACCGATTCCGGTCAAGGACATCTGGGGATTCTACGATTACAAGAAAAATGGCGCGCTGTTCTCGTCCGTAGTTCATGTCATCGCGATAATACTGATCATCGGCGGAACCATACTGGGGCGACGCGTGGTGCAGCAGATTACGAAGCCTGCCGAGGTCGTGACTCTGATCGCGCCCGACGATATTCCTCCTCTGCCGCCTTCTAAGACGCAAGCAGGTGGTGGTGGTGGCGGCGGAGATCGCGACATATTGCAGGCATCGAAAGGCAGGCTGCCCAAGCAATCGATGCAACAGATCACGCCGCCGATGGTGGTAGTGCGAAACGATCATCCGAAATTGGCAGTTGAACCTACCATAGTAATTCCGCCGGAAGTTCATCTGGCGTCGAACAACCTGCCCAACTTGGGCGATCCCATGTCGCACATACCTGGGCCGCCGTCAAACGGCACAGGTTCGGGCAGTGGTATTGGCTCGGGCAATGGCGGCGGTGTAGGTTCAGGTGAAGGACCGGGATATGGACCGGGCCACGGCGGTGGGACTGGTGGCGGAGCATTCAAAGTGGGTGGTGGGGTGTCCGCGCCTAAGGCGATTTACGCACCTGATCCCGAGTATTCCGAGGAAGCACGCAAGGCAAAATACCAGGGGACATGTGTACTGTGGTTGGTTGTAGGCCCGGACGGTCGTGCGCGGGACATTCGCGTAGCTCGTACGCTGGGTCTGGGGCTGGATGAGAAGGCCATGGAAGCGGTGAAAACCTGGAAGTTTGAGCCTGCGATGAAGGATGGCAAGCCGGTGGCAGTCCAGATTAACGTGGAAGTGACTTTCCGGTTGTACTGATTCGAGTTTTAATTTCGAAAGCGGCCGCGAGGAATCGCGGCCGTTTTGCTTTGTCGGGAGCTTCGCTTGGATCGACTACGCAGGGTTTAGTCGAAGGACTGCGAGTTGGAGCATGGCGCGTTTCGTGAATCCGAGGCGCTCGTACACTTGGATGGCGCGATTGTTCTCCGGGAGGACATGCAGGACGGGCTGTTCGCCGCGACTGAAAATCCGGTCTATCAGTGTGGCGATCAGAACGCTGGCGTAGCCGTGACCGAGATGGTCGGGATGCGTGCATACGGCACTGATCTCGGTATAGCCGGGAAGCTTGAGGCGCTCGCCCGCCATTGCCGCTAATGTTCCCGCGATGCGGATGCCAAAATAATCTCCCATCTCGTGGGTTCGTGCGCCGAAGGGGCCGGGATTGGTCAGTTTGGTCAAAGCCAGCATTTCGGGCACATCGTCCTCGGTGAGCCGAATCACCGCCGGGTTCGGGTGAACAGTCTTGGGGCTGCGGCGTTCGCAGAGCATCTGGAGCAACGGCGTGGTCCGGTCGGTGGTCCACGGAGCGGGCGGGTCGGGTGGCTGCTCGAGAAAAAGCCCAACTCGTTCGTCGGGGTGAAGCAGAGCGGCGAGGGAGTTGTAGCTCTCTGGCGCCGGCTCGCAAAAACCTGCCAGCACGCTTACCTGGGGAGGAAACTTCCGCGCTCCGTTGTGAGCTTCCGCGAAGTGCGCATGAGTGCTGATCAGCGCTTGCCAGATCGGATTGTCCAGTCTGTGCATACGGTTCATCAAACTGGTTCTGCCGAGCTTTGCTCGGCTGCCGGACGGGGCGTCCTAGCCTACGAGGGCATCGCAAGTCAGATTATTTCGATTGAGTATTGCCGTCCATCCGACTCTTGCTTTCAAACTCTAAAGCTCGGAGCAAGGAAGTCCAAAAACATTTGATTCAAGGATTACTCGGCGAGATCCACGTGCTGCACATCATCAACCGGAAGTCCGAGGAACTGTGCGCCGAGGCGGCGAAACTTTTCCGCTGAGTCGGTGGCGAAACAGGTCAGCCGAGGCAACTTGCGGCGCTCCGATTGAGGTGCGGAGGGCAATGGAATGCGGCGCAGCAGCCTGCCAACGGCATCCGCTGTGGCATCGGCGGAGTCGACGATTTTGACGTGCCTGGGTGCGACCTTGGATAACACCGGTTGGATGAGAGGATAGTGGGTGCAGCCGAGCAGGAGCACATCGGCCGATTTGAATTCGTCGGCGAAAGCCTCTTTGAGGTAAATGCGGGCCACCTCTTCGGTCACCGGATGGTCGATCCATCCCTCCTCCACAAGCGGCACCAGTAGCGGGCAGGCTTTTTCTCTGGCGTGCACGCCTCGAGCCTCCAGGGCTTTCAAATAGGCATGGCTGCTGACGGTAGCTTCCGTGCCGATGACAACGACTTTCTTGTTTTCACTCTCACTCGTGGCGCGCTCTGTCCCAGGTTCGATGACGCCTACAACCGGAACACTTGCCGCTTGAGTGATCTTGTCCAGCGCCAAAGCTGTGGCCGTGTTACATGCGATTACCAGGGCTTGTGCGCCACGCTGCTCGAGATAATGCGCTGCCCCGACAGCGTATCTGGCCACAGTCTCCGCGGACTTCGACCCGTAAGGGAGTCGGGCAGTGTCGCCAAAGTAGAGATAGTCGGCGTCGGGGATCAGTCGAAGCAGAGCTTTGAGGACAGTCAGGCCGCCAAAGCCCGAGTCGAAAACGCCGATGCAGGTTCTGCGCGCGATCATGAAAAGATCAGGCGTGCCTTTCGGATTTTGCGAAAGAAGAGCCAGCGAAATCTCCGCTCCTGCCGCAGCATGGCCCCGGTGGAATGAGAGCGCCGTGGGGGCAGGTGCGCGGATGGCCAAGGAAGGCACATATTTTGTCGGTGGCTTCGGGAGACAGAATGTGTTCGAACTTGCAGGCTTGTTGTTCGATTTCGGTTTCGCTGTCCATGGCGAGGCTGTCGGTGAACAATCTCTCGGCCAGGCGATGGCGGCGGATGATATCGGCGGCGCGCTGACGGCCACGGGGTGTGAGTTCGACAATCATGCTGCCGTCGCCGGTTGAGACTGCGGTCGGTTTGAGGGCATCGTGGCAGGGATTGATGAACGGCTTGTGGTCGTGCGGTTCGGGCGGATGAGGTGTAGCAGTGACCAAGCCCAGGGCGATCATTTTTTCGACAGCGATGCTTACCGGGAGTGCGCCATGCACTTCCATGCGGCCGACTTCGGCGATCTCGCCGTGTTCGCCCAGCGCCCAGAGCTCTTCCAGGACTTCGTCGAATTGCTCTTCATCGGCCATGGCGAAAACTTCCTGAGCGGCGATCTTGCCGTGGTGCAATTCAATGCGGCGGTCGGCGAGGCGGGCGACGACGGGGTCGTGGGTCACCATCACGATGGTGCGTCCTTGTTGATGCAGTTCGCGCAGCAAGCGCAAGACAATCTCTTCGTTGACGGCGTCGAGGTTTCCCGTGGGCTCGTCGGCGAGGACAATTTTGGGATCGTTGATTAGTGCGCGGGCGATGCAGACGCGCTGCTGCTCGCCTCCCGAGAGCTGCGAGGGAACATGGTGGGCGCGTTCTTTCAATCCCACGCGCTGCAAGGCTTCAAGTGCTTCCTGCTCATCGGTCATGCTATGAAAGTACTGCGCGAGCATGACGTTTTCGAGGGCTGTGAGATAGGGAATCAGATGGAACTGCTGAAACACAAAACCAATTTTCTCGGCTCGCACTCGATTCAGTTCGCCTGGGGAAATGTGGGCCACGTCTTCGCCATCGAGCCAAATCTCGCCGGAAGACGGACGATCCAGGCAGCCGATCAGGTTGACCAGCGTCGATTTGCCGGAGCCGGACGGGCCCATGATCGCGATCCACTCACCGGGATCGACGTTAAGGGAGAAATCGTCGAGGGCGCAGATGACGCCGCCATTGGCCTCAGCTTTGGCGGGGTACACTCGGCTGATGTTGTTCAGCTTGATCATCTCACTCCCCTCTCAAGATCATAGCGGGTTGCACCCGTCGCAGCAGAAAAATCGGCAGCACGGCGGAAACTAAGGCTACAACAATGCTCCCCACGAAGACTACAGGCAAGACATTGAAGCGCGGGACCACCGGCGCGTGAAAGTTTACCCGGCCAATCCACGCGGCAACTCCTACCCCGATGCCGAATCCGAGGACGGCTCCTACGGCTCCTAAAGCGGCGGCTTCGGCGGCGAAGAATCCGCCAATCAGTCGTTCGGAAGCGCCCAGAGCTTTCATAATGGCAAAGTCGCGGCGCCGGTCAAAGACCCATCCAATCAGCGTGGAGAGGACGCACAGAGCCGCGGTCGCGACAATGAGAACAGCGGCCGCGGCCAGCGTGGCGCGGGTTTTTCCGAGCACGCGGGCTTCGCCTTCCATGATTTGACGGATGGGGCGGACCTCTGCCACCGGTAGGGCTCGCGACAGCTTTTGAATCAGGGCGTCGACCTCCTCCGGTGAACCGGAGGACGCAATTTCTATCGTCGACGGTTGAACGCCAGTCCAGTTTTCGAAATCTTTCATCGGCAGATAGATGCGGCTGTCTTCCGAGGCGCCGGTGTGCAGGGTCCCTGCAGGGTTGAGGTGAGTGGTGCGTCCCTGAAAACTGAGATCGAAAGGCTTGCGTTGCGGGCTAACTACGGCGCCTGCGCGCGTTCCAACCAGCGCATCTAGCGAGGCGTTGGGCCACGCAGTTACCGACCACCAGCTGTTCAGCTTGCGGACTTGATCGAGATTGGTTCCAGAGACGACGACCGATTGACCGTCGGAAGTACGGGCGACAACGTAGGCGAAGGGCACAGCCAGACCGTGTCCGGCAAGCGCGGAGTCCACTTCACCGATAGCGTCGGCGGGAAGCGGCTGGCCATCTTTCCCAACCACCACGATGTTCGCGCCGTAGTTGCGGAACTCTTTGCGCAGCTTGGCTTGCACGTCCACGTAAAGATTGAGCATGGCAGTGGCTACGGCGGCAGCGACGACCATGGCGAGGAGGGCCGAGGCAGCGCGTCCACGACGGAGCACCGCTGCACGCATGAGCATGCGCAGAAACATCGAGGTGTGAGGCTTTGCGGCGCGACGGCTGACCAAAGCAGAGTTGCGAGTTGAACTCACGCTTCACCTCGCAGCGCATAGACGGGATCAAACTTGACGGCGCGGCGAATCGCCATTGCGCTGCCGGCGAAAGTCACGATCACGGCGATAGCGAGGATCACGGGGAAGAGAACCGGCTCGATCGCGATTTGCGAATCGAAAATGGATCGGCCGATTTGTCGGGCCAGCAGTGCGCCGCCGGCGAAACCTACGACACCGCCGATCAGGGCCAGCAGCAGGGCTTCCGCGAAGAACAGGGCCGCTACGGAGACATTGCCTGCGCCCAAAGCCTTCATCAAACCTACTTCGGTGCGCCGCTCAAAAATGGCTGTGGCCATGGCGGCGGAGACGGCCAGAGCGGACGCGAACAATGCTGCCAGGGTCACCAACAGCATGAGGCCTTTGATCCGGGAGAGAACCGTGCCTTCGTTCTGCGCGATCTGGCGAATCTGTTCGGCGTGGGAGTGCGGAATGGCTTCCTGCAACTGGAAAGCGATTGATGCCGCATACGGTGAACAATACCAACGATCGTACTCTGCTCCGCGCAGCGTTTGTGGGTCACGGCGGGCGAACGCGTCCTCAGGCTTGGTGAGCGCGCTTACATAGAGGCGCCGCACGGCGCCAGGCTTGCCGAGAATCTGCTGGGCCAGCGCAAGTGGAGCGACAATTTGGTTGTCTTCCGCTCCGCCGGTGGAAAGAATTCCGACGATGCGATGTGGCTGACCGGAGATTTCGATTTCGTCTCCCGGCTTGCGACCGAGTTTTGCCGACAGGCTTTCACCTAGCAGTACGTCGGAGGAGTTGTCGTCAGGCCATGCGCCCTGCACTTTCCACCAGGGATGGGTGATGCGCACTCCGGTTACGAAATCCTGCTTGCCGAAAGTGAGTTGCTTCGAAAAGTAAGTTCCGAGCAAGGTGACGTTCTTCGCATTATCGCCATTGCCCACCTGTACGCTCACCGTCAGCATGGGAGCGAAGCCCACGATATTATTTCGCCAGAACATTCCTTTGATTTTGGGCAGGTCGGCTTCGTTGAGATAGGCGCCGTCGCTGGGTGGCTTGAGATCTACGCCGCCGATTTGAACATCCAAAGTATCTTCCTGCGGAGTCACAACGAGGTTCGCGCCATAGGTGCGCAGTTCTCGGCTGATCTTATCGCCAATATCAGTCGCGACGGCGATCATGGCGGTCGCGACGCCGACGCCGAGGGTTATCGCGACGCCAGCCAGCAGCTTGCGCCGTTTTTGTCGCCGGAATGATTCGTAGACCAGGCGTCCGAACATGGCTATTGCTGAAACATGCGGCTTTTTGCCGCGATGTCCGCTTCCTGGATGATGATGGCATCGGCGGTGACTTGCGCCTTCAGGGGCACGGGATTGCATCCACCAGGCATTCCGACTGACTGCGGATTGATGGGCGCAGCGCAGTTCTTGCAAACCACTCCGTTCGGTCCTTTGTAGAAGCCCACCGCGCCGCAGATTTCGCAGGCATCCAGAACGGTGGCAATCTTGCCGTCCGGCTTTTGATAGAGCCAGAAACGCACCGTGGTGCCGCTTTCCTGAGCGGAGAAGCGATGGAGGTCACCGTCCTGGACTTGTGTGAGCGGAATGCTGACTTGACCGTTCACAAAAGTGACTTCCGTCGCCGGCGACAGCGCGCTCACGCTCTTGGTGTAGATGAACTCTGCAGTCACGAGGACGATGAATACAAACGAACTGGCGTACACGGAAGCCATCCAGAGGCGTTCACGGCGGGCGCTCCAAAGCTCTTTTCGTCTTTCCGCCGCGGACGCGGGTGCCGGTCCGGGCTGGCGCCGCTTGACCTCGAACAGCACCATCAGCGCGGCCAGAGCGAGAATTGTGATGAAAAAGAACAGATCGTTGCGCACGATCGGACCGATGATCGCCATCTCCGTTTTTGACGAAGGAAGCACGCCATTTTCGGAAAGCTCGTGCAGACCGGAAATCACCAATTGCGCGGCGACGAAGAATAAAATCACCGTGGTGACACGGAAGAATTTTTGCAGATTGATGCGGACGCTGCCTTTGACGAACATTACCCCGAATACAACCGCCGCAACTACGCCTAGAAACGTGCCCATGAAGCTGAGCAGCTCAGTCGAATTTAAAGAGACTGCGGAGAGAATCAGAACTGTTTCCACGCCCTCCCGCAGCACCATCAGGAATACGAATGCAAAGAGCCCGAACGAGGCGTTCCTTCCTGCGAGCAACCCAACTTTGCCTTCGATCTCGCCCTTGAGCTTGCGCCCTGTCTTCATCATGAAAATAATCATGGTGACGACGAAGGCGGCGGCGGCCAGCATGACCCAGCCTTCGAAAATGTCCTGGTTCCAGCGAGTACGGGAAAGCAGGGCCGCGACTCCCAGGCTGCCCACGAAGGCGGAGATCAGGGCTGCGTAAACGGATTTGCGCAGCTCTGGCCGATTGATTTTTGATAGATAAGCCAGGGTAATGCCGACGATGAGGGCGGCTTCGACGCCTTCTCGCAAGGTTACGATGAATGCTTCCAACATCTAAAATTCAGCCTTTTCCAAGAGTTGCGATATTGAAAATGAATTTCAATTTCATTATCTAGGATAGTCTTTCGCCTTCCATGGCGTCAACGCGCGGAATCACTGGCGGTTGTGATCTAAATCACGCGTACTTGATCTGATGCGGCCGCTGCTGGCGGAGAATCATGTAATCGTGTGCGACTCGGTCGCGACGGCGTCATTCCGAGCGTAGCGAGGAATCTGCAGTTGTTCCGGGTCGCAAAAATGCAGATTCCTCACTACGCTCGGAATGACAAGCAGGCTTGGGTTGCGAAGCCCTAAATCGATCAGAGGTGCTTGAGAAAGGCTTTCGCCTGGTCCAAGTGAGGGAAGAGTTTTTCTTCTGCCTGGAAGTCCGACGAATGCACGCAGCGCCGGCTCCCGCGCAGTTTCACGGGATGTTTCAGGTGCAGCATTTCGTGGTAAACGATGTATTCCACAGCGTAGGACGGAACCCGCGGGTGATCGAAGACTCGGCTTACGACTATGGCATTATGGGCGGGATCGTAATGACCTAGACGGTTGCGAGCGTGATCGCGGCTCCAGGTCATCTGCGGCCGAGCCAGCAAACCAAAGAAAAATCGCTGGTTCAGTTCTTCAAAAATGGTCTCGAGGTTATAAGTCCGGCCCTGGGCACTCTCGATTCGCTTGCGGCCGCGCATCTGACGCACGACGTGAGCCTTCCTGGTGATGTCTTGGCCGGAAATATAGCGCCGATACCGGGTCGCGAATCCTCGCTCGATGGGTTTGCGATACATCTTGGCCAATAAAATGTGAGCGATCGCCCTTAGCACCTCTTCCGGTGCTCCTTCCAGCAAATCCGAGAGGCGAACGAACAACTTTCCCTCCCGCAAGCGGATGGTGTTGTTGATGTTTACGAAGGCAAAGAACTCAACCGCGAGGTCCGGCATGGGCGCGCGGGGACGCAGTTCACGATAGCTCTCCTGAAAGATTTGTAGAAGCCTCTCTCTCACCTTGCGGTTAGATTAGCATGGGCCAAATCTCAAAACGCAGAGAGCGCGCAGGACTCGCAAAGGGCAGCAGCCGGGACTTTTACTTTTTCTTGTGCTTGGCTGCTTCTTCTTGCTCGTTTAGCAACTGCCGGTGGTCCTGCACGCCGCCGTCGACGGCATCCAGGACATTGGTCAGCAGGAAGTCGTATTGCTTACTTTCGTCCTTGTTGGCATCCACAGAGCTTTTCAAGGCGCGCAGCTTGGCCTGGAACTCAGTATCGGCTTCGATCACTGCTTTCAAAGGCTTTCTTATATCCGCCTTCCGCTCCACGAAGGTATCGAGGTTGTCATTCAATTCATCGTAGACATCCAGAAAGTTCTGCAGGCGATCGCGGGTTTGTTGGGCGCGGTCGGTGACTTTGGGGTCGGCGCGCATCTGTTCCAGCGAAGTCAGCCGGGTGCGTGCAAATACGATGTACAGCTTGAGGCGTTCAGCCGGGTCCTGGGCGGCGTCGCGCAACTGGTCCTCTTCAAGAGGATTAAGCGGGTCGCGGCGTCGCTGAGCCCACGCCGTCGAGAGCAGCAACATCGCCAGCGCCAGCCGCGCGAGCCTGCCTGAGGTCGAAATCATTTGCCCTTGCCAAACATGTGGGATAAAAGGTCGGTGCGCAAGCTTTCAAGGCGATCAGCGGCTTCTTGCACCGGGGGCTGATCGTCAAAGTTCAGGCTGCGCTTGATGTCTCGCAGCTTGGCTGCCATTTTTCTGAAGTCGATCTCGGTGTTCTTGAGTTTCTTCCCGGACTGAATTGCCGCGTCGTGGGCTTTTTCCGAATAGGTAATCACATCTTTCACTGCGGCCTGAGCTTCGTCTACTTTGCCCGACGTGTATAGCTCGTCAGCGGCTTTGAGTTGGCGCTCGGCGATTTCCGTGCACAGAGCGGGCCGATCCTCGACTTTGGCCGCTTCTTCGCGCGCAATCAGTTCCTGCAGAGTTTCGGTCTTGGCGGATGCCAGAAGTGAAGCCGCCAGGAGAACCGCAACAATTCTGATCCGCAGACGCATAGCGTTTATTTTTTCGGCTCAATCGCAATCAGCCGATGACGAGCTTGCCACTCCTGATCAGGATACGCTCCGTTCGCGACTTCAAGAAACCGATGATAATTCTGCGCAGCCATTTTATAGTCGCGCAAGTGATCATAAGCGCTGGCGCGAAGAAAATAACTGACGGGAATCTCGGGTAGAAACTTCGCGCGCGCGTCCGCTGCCTTGATCGCGAGTTCGTAATTCTTGTTTTCAACCGCCGCTATCGCTAAATCGCCGTAGGCCTCGCCGAAGTCGGATTTGAGCTTGACGGCGGTCAGAAATTCCTGTTGCGCGTCCGCGTACTTTAACTGTTTCAAAAGAGCTATGCCGAGGGAATGATGCAGTTGCGCGTCATTCGGATGGGCAGCCACCAGCGCGCGATACAGGGCTTCTGCCTGATCGTATTTCTTGCTCTGGAGGTAAAGATCACCGAGATCGCTCTGCACAGCAGAGTTCCCGGGATCCAGCTTCAATGCGGCCTGCAGTTCGGCGATTGCGTCGTCCTTCTTTCCGCTGATAAGCAGGATGCGTCCGAGTTGAATCCGGGCAGACGCATCCTCCGGATGCATCGCAATGAGCTTGCGCAAAATTGGATCGGCATCCGCATACCGCTGTCCCCGCATGTAGATATTGGCCATGCCCGTCAGAGCATCGCTGGAATTGGGATCGATCGCCAGGACCTGTTTGTATTGTTGCTCCGCGTCAGCAAAGCGATTCTCCTTCTCCAGCAACAAGCCGGCCGAAAGATACGGCTCGGTATTCTTGGGATCGAGGACAGCAGCCTGCTTGTAGGCTTCGATAGCTTCGTCGGGCTTGCTGTTTTCAAGTACATGAGCCAGGGATAACCAGGCCCGCGCGTGACCTTCATCCACATTAGCCGTCGGTTTCAGAGTGGTTGCAGCACGAAGGAATTGCTCGGCATCCGGTTGGCCGGTCTTGGCCAGCATGAGCCCGAGATTGAGATTGGACTCAAAGACGTCGGGCTTGGCAGTCACAGATTTACGATAGGCAGCAACGGACTCCTGAGTGTTTCCCCGGCGGTTGTACACAAACCCCAAGTCGAACCAGGCTTGAAAGTTGTTTGGATCCGCTGCCACCACTTTCTTGAGTAACGGTTCAGCCGCCGCATCGTCGCCCTTTTCGATTGCGCTTTCGGCTTGGGTAAGCTCAGGGGGGAAAGACGAATCCTGCTCGGCCACCTTGTGATGGCGTATGGTCTGGCCGGTACTCTGGGCAAGGAGGGTCCCGTCGAGGAGGAACGCCAGAACCAACAACGCGAGCAAGGTTAGTTTATGTGCCCCCATTCCGAGATGACCCGTTCCCCGACGATCCATTTCCGTTCAATATACCTGCCAGAAATTTTCCTGTGTACGACTTCGGCAAATTGGCAATTGCCTCGGGCGGACCCGAACCAACAACATACCCGCCCCGCTCGCCGCCTTCGGGACCGAGATCAATCACCCAATCCGCGGTCTTGATGACCTCGAGGTTATGCTCGATCACCAGAATCGAACCTCCTGCATCGATTAGACGGCGGAAGGCCGAGAGTAGTTTGCTGATGTCGTCAAAATGCAGCCCGGTGGTCGGCTCATCAAAAATATACAGGACATGTGGTTTGCGGCGAGGACGGTCGTCCGAGGTTCTCGGCCGGCTGGCTTCTCGCGCGGCCGGCTGCAGGTGGGCCGCCAACTTCATCCGCTGCGCCTCACCACCTGAGAGCGTCGTGGCTGACTGCCCCAACCGTAAATAGCCGAGACCTACTTCCTCCAGGACGCGCAGTTTCTCCACAATCTTGGGTACGCCGGCGAAGAACTGCAGTGCTTCCTTCACCGTGAGATTCAAGGCTTCGTGAATATTCTTGCCACGATAACGAACCTCCAGCACTTGCGGTTTGTAGCGTGCTCCCTTGCACTCCTCGCAGATGAGCTCCACGTCGGCCAGAAATTGCATTTCTACCGTCACGGTCCCGTCGCCTTGACAGGTCTCACAGCGCCCACCGGGAATGTTGAAGGAAAAATGTCCGGCGGTGAATCCGCGCTTCTTGGCCTCGGGCAGGGAAGCAAACAGATCGCGGATGCCATCGAAGGCCTTGATATAAGTGACCGGGTTCGACCGCGGCGTGCGTCCGATCGGAGATTGATCTACCAGCACGACCTCGTCGATGAACTCGGCACCATCCACGCGATCCCAGGAGGGCGCAGCGCTGGCGCCTCCGTTGGGCTGCTTCTTCGCATCTGACAATGCTCGATACAGCACGTCGTGTAACAGCGTGGATTTCCCCGAACCGGAAACGCCGGTAATCGCCACCAGCATTCGCAAAGGGATCTCCAGGTTGATCCCTTTCAGATTGTGGGCGCGGGCGCCGAAGACTTTAATTCGTTGCGGTCCGGGCTTGCGGCGAGCGCTTGGGATCTGAATCTGCAACTCTTCCGAGAGATAGCGTCCGGTAAGCGAGCCCGGCATCTTTTGGATCTGATCGTAGGTTCCGGCCGCGATCACCCTGCCCCCGTTTTCTCCGGCGCCGGGCCCTAGGTCGAGAATCGTGTCGGAAGCTTGCATGACATCGCGATCGTGTTCGACCACCAGAATCGTGTTGCCCAGGTCGCGCAGGTTGTGCAGGATCTTGATCAGGCGGTGCGTGTCCCGGCTGTGCAGTCCGATCGATGGCTCGTCAAGCACATATAGCGTTCCTACCAGCCGCGAGCCCAGCGATGTTGCCAGTTGAATGCGTTGCGCTTCGCCGCCCGATAGCGTGGACGCGAGCCGGTCGAGGGTCAGGTACTCCAGTCCCACTTCATTCAAGAAACGCAGGCGTTCGCGGATCTCTTGCAGCAACCTCTCGGCGATGCCCGCTTCCTGATCCGTCAGTTCTACTTGTCCAAAGAACTTCGACGCGTCTTCGATCGTCATGCAGCACACGTCGCGGATATTCATGCCGTTGATCTTCACCTGCCGGGCCTCCATACGCAGGCGGGCTCCCTTGCAGGTGGAGCAGACTGAATATCCGCGGTAGCGGCTGAGGAATACGCGGACGTGAAGCTTGTATTTCTTTCGCTCCAGGTAATTGAAGAAACCGCGCACCCCGAGGAATCGTCCCTCGCCCGCAATTATCAATTCCTGATGCTCACGGTCCAGTTCGCTCCAGGGCACATCCGTGGGGATGCCGGTTTCGCGGGCAAAGCGCTTGAGGTCGCCAAGCAGAGAGCGGTACTTGGGCTTGGTCCAAGGCTCGATCGCACCTTGATTCAGGGTCAGCGATTTGTCGGGAATTACGAGATCCAGATCGAAGTCGATGGTGTTTCCGAATCCCTGGCACCGCGGGCAGGCGCCGTATGGGTTGTTGAAGGAGAACAATCGCGGCTCCGGCTCCTCGTAGCGGATATTGCAAACCTTGCATTCAAACCGCTGGGAGAAACGCTGCTGTTCCGAAGCCTGTCCTTCGCGAAGAGCGGTCTCGAAGATGACCTCACCCGACTCGCGATAACCGATCTCAATTGCATCCACGATTCGGGCCCGGGATTCTGACGATACCGTCAGCCGGTCTACCAATACAAAAACGGGCTCCGCAAAATTAATATTCAGCAACGACTCGGGCGTGGAAAACTCAAAGATCTGTCCATCCTGATAGAGGCGATTGAACCCGCGGGTGCGCAAATCAAGCAGACGACTCTTAAGTTGATCCGATACGAGTTTCTTCGCGTCAGTCTTTGGCTTCTTCTTGCCCTTGCGCTTAGCTGCGGCGGGAGTTATGTTCGCTGGGCTCGGCGCTTGTGGCGCATTAGTCTGCAGCGGAAACAATACGCTGAGCCGTGTCCCGTCTCCCAGGCTCAGGACTGCACTCGCTACTTCGTCGACAGTATCTTTCTTAACCTGGTTGCCACATTGCAGGCAGTAAGTCCGGCCGACCCGGGCGAAGAGCAGGCGTAGATAGTCGTAGATCTCGGTTGCTGTGCCAACCGTGGAGCGAGGATTTCGTGTAGTGTTTTTCTGCCGGATGGCTACTGCCGGGGCGATTCCGTCGATAATGTCCGCGTCTGGCTTCTCGATCCGCTCCAGAAACTGGCGGGCGTAGGCGGAAAGCGATTCAACATACCGGCGCTGGCCCTCGGCATAAATCGTGTCGAAGGCAAGCGACGACTTGCCTGATCCCGACACCCCGGTGACCACCGTCAAGGAGTTGTGCGGGATCTCAAAGTCGATGTTCTTGAGGTTGTGAACCCGGGCGCCGCGAACAACGATGGTTTCAGTGGACATCAGTTGTGGTATCTGCAAAGTGCCGCACCCATCCCGTGGCCTCGAATTTCCACGCCGTGGGTCTCCTTGGAAGCCTCGGAAGGGGTATGGAACTCTCTATTATAAAGCAGGGCTCAGCTGGAGCAGGAGAGTAACCGATTTTGCGATGATTTTCGCGCGTCAAATGGAGTAATATCGTAGGCTTTCGGCTGTTGTCGCGGATTCGCCGGAGGCATAGCTTAGATCGATCCATGGTATCGTCGCTAACCACTACCCTCGCACGCGTGACCTCACGTAGTTGGTCGGGGCCGGGTCTCGTCGGTCTGCAATCGGTGGTCCTTTTTGTGTTCCAGTTTTCCGATCAGCATTCCAGCAAAAAAGACAATGTCTATAACATCCTGTGGGTATTGGTTTTTGGGTTCGCAACCCTGAATATTCTTGGCCTGGTCGCAAGGCGCTTCGAGCCACGCCGCAGCAATCTGAATTTCGGCGAGATGCTGGCGATCACAGTAACAGTCGTTTCGGTGGTTCTCCTGGGTTGGGAAATGCTCTCGCTGTTCCACATCTTTCCCATCAAGATCCAACCCCATTGAGTTTCTTCGATCAAGAAGCGCGCATTTGCGCTATGATTTCCTGTATGGCAGAGAACTCCCCGGCTTTCGATATAACCTGCCCCTGCTGCAGTGCGGTGCTGAAAGTCGATCCAACGGCTAAAGGGGTTATCGCCCATACTCCCGCCGTCAAGCCCAAGATGTTCAACGATTTCGAGGCAGCTGCCAAGGCCATGAAGGAACAGGACAGTCGCCGTGAATCCATCTTCCGTCAATCGGTGGAAGCGCAAAAGCACGCGGGAGATCTTCTGGAAAAGAAGTTCCAGGAAGCGGTCAAAAAGGCCAAGGAATCCCCCGACACCGGCAAACCCATCCGTGATTTTGATCTCGACTAACGATCTTCGGGAATCGAACGCTTCGACTTCCGTGCAGAGATTCCCATCGATTGTAAAGTTTTATAAATTTTCACTGGATGGAATTTTTGTGTGCGCGCTGCCGCACAATCGAGCGTAAGATTACGCTCGATGTCCGACCTTCCCCTGCTGCTCGGCCATCGCGGCGCCCGTTCGTCTACCCCGGTTCCAGAGAACACCCTTGCGTCTTTCGATCTCGCCCTTGAGCACGGTTGTGATGGCTTTGAATTCGATGTGCGCCTGACCGGCTGCGGGCGCGCCGTAGTTTGTCATGACCCCAAGGTTGACGGCATCTCCGTCGCTCAAGCATCTGCCGATCAACTCGTTGCTCTCCCCATCCTCGAGGATGTCCTGCAGCGCTACAGTCAGCGGGCTTTCCTCGATATTGAACTGAAAGTTGCCGGCCTCGAGTCGAAGGTGCTGAACTTATTGCGCCAGCACAGGATGGAAGAAGGCTACGTGGTGTCTTCGTTCCTGCCCGAGGTGGTGATGGAACTAAAGACCCGCAGCGCGAAAGTTCAAGCTGGGATCATTTGCGACAAGCCCGGGCAACTTGCGTCTTGGCGCGAACCGAACGCCGAGTATGTTATTCCTCATCATTCGCTGGTCACACTTAACTTGGTGAAGGACGTCCATGCTGCAGGCAAGAAATTGCTCACCTGGACGGTGAATGATCGAAAGATAATGCTGCGCCTCGCCGATTGGCGGGTCGACGGTATTATTTCCGACGATACGAAATTGCTGGCACAAACCTTCGCGTCGTAACTTAATGTGCGCGAAGCTTTCATGGAAAGCGCAAACCTAGGCTTTGATTTTCTCGAGTGATCCCCGCCTGAGACGCCTTGCGCAAGAACCCGTCGCGTTCTCTCTCAAACTCTTCCAACTCAACGGTTGTGCGCTCCTCACCCCAACCCATAACTGCGCCAATGCGCCTTGCCGCTTCCCGACCGCAAGACTGTGACCAGCAGGCGCCCAGAGCCACCGGTACGCGCCGTAGCAGCACATCCGCGAGCGTAGAGGCGCATTCGTTGCTGAATGCGTCCCACGCCTCCGCCACAATGTGGCTGGTATGCGGGCACAATGGAGTGCGCATTTCCGAACCGTCGCGAGCCTTACGGGCGACGGTCAAGGCTCGCTTTCCGTACCATTCCACAATGCTTCGTGCGGCGTCAGCACTAATTCCGCCCGCCTCCGCGACTTCAACCACCCAATGCTCCAGAGTTGGGTCAACTTGGTCGCCGGAAGCGATGGCAAGGGCAGGCTCGATGACTTTCACACCAATCTTTGCCGCGCATTCGCGGGCCACGCTGCCCGCGGTGGTTAGCTTGCCCCCGATTACGGAAATCATCTGCGCGGCACCGTCCGCGCTGTGATCGTGGAGATAATGTTTCCGGGTTACCGCCGATGGACTTTTCTTCGGCGAGAAGGGAAGCGGGCGGATTCCGGCGAACGCGTAGTGTATGTCGTCGTGCGTAAGTCGCGTCTGCGGAAACAAGTGGAAGAAGGAGCGCAGCAGGTAGTCAATCTCGTCGGCGGACGGTTGCACCTGGCCGGGATCGTTCCCGTCCGCAACTTCGGTGGTCCCGACAAGCACCTGTTCGTTCCACGGGATCACAAAGATCGGACGACCATCCACCCCTTCGGTGTAAACCGCAGCTTGCGGCGCGCCTGCGAATTTCGACAACACGATGTGCGATCCGCGAACCCCACCAACCATGGGGTGCTTCGTCTGGATGTTTGAACTCTGACAGATGCCATCCGCCCACGGGCCGGTCGCGTTGATGATCCAGGTGGCGTCGACGTGCTCCTCATTTCCAGTAAGCTGATCTCTCAGCGATACACCGGTAGCGCGCCCGTTGCGAATTCTTGCCGCCAGCACCTCGGTGTGATTGCGCGCCACAGCGCCGGCTTCGATCGCCTCCACCAGCCATTCCGCAACCAGGCGTTCGGGAAACTCACACTGCGCGTCGTCAAAACTGAAAACAGAGAAGTGTTTTCCTGCGTCCAGCAAACGCTCAAGTTTGTCTTGCTCGGTGCGGCTTCCATCCACTCCACGGGCGGCGTGTCCCATTCTCCGATAGAGCCATAATCCGGTGCGTACTGCGAGAGCGCTGCGGCGGCTCTCTTCACCTAACGCCAGCAGGAACTGCAGGGGATGCACCAAATGGGGGTAGCGCTGAAGCAACCACTCCCGCTCCCGCAAAGACTCCCGCACCTGTCCTAGGTCGCCGTACTCGAGGTAACGCAAGCCTCCATGAATGATGCGGGTCGAACGGCTGGTCGTGCCTGCGGCGAAATCGTGTTGCTCGACTAGAAGCGTGCGCCGTCCAGCGCGAGCACATTCACGAGCGATGGCGACTCCGTTGATTCCCCCGCCAATGACAATCACATGGAAACGCCCATTCTGAAGAGATGGTCGCGAGTTCATGCGTGGCTTTAGATGCGTACCCATAGGCAAGGCGGGGAGGATAGGCGGATATCGGTTTCCAGTCTCGCCCCATGCATCCCAAGTAGAAAGATAACGTTAGTTTCGGCTGGTGGGGAATGACTTCTTTAGCTCGTCAGTTTCCCGGACGCGGACGTCCGCGGCCACGTGATTGGTGCTCTTCGCGATATCCGTCATTGCTCCGGCACACGCGCCTCATTTACAGTGATGGTCCCATGCCAACTACTGGAGAGCGTTTCGAACGGGCGGTTTCCATCATGGCCCGCCTGCGGGGTCCCGGCGGATGCCCATGGGACCGCGAGCAGACCTTCGACTCCATCAAGCCCTATACGCTCGAAGAGACCTATGAAGTGCTCGAAGCGATTGACAATCACGATTGGGACGAATTGACTGGCGAGCTTGGCGACCTTTTGCTGCAGGTTCTGTTTTACGCGCAAATGGCGAAAGAGCAGAACACGTTTTCGATTGATGAAGTGATCGATCGGCTTTCTGCCAAGCTGGTCGATCGCCATCCCCATGTTTTTGGAGACGTGAAGGCTGAGACCTCGTCAGACGTGGTGCGCAACTGGGAAGCGCTCAAAGCTGAAGAAAAGAAAAAGCGCCTGGATGCCGGCGGCGGAAAGTCAGCGAAGAATGACAGCAAGCCGGAGTCCATTCTCGCCGGAGTCTCAGCCGCGATGCCGGCGCTGCTGGAGGCTCACAAGCTCAGTTCGCGCGCATCGCACGTAGGCTTCGATTGGCCGAACATTCAAGGACTGTTCGAAAAGCTGCATGAAGAAACGGAAGAGCTAAAGGAGCAGCTCAAGGACTTCCCCGCACCCGGCCCCCAGCCTCAGGGACGGGGCGTTGCCGGAGCTGGTCGCCCGCAGATAAGCCAGGACCTGCGCCAGCGGCTGGAAGGCGAGGTAGGCGATCTTTTCTTTGTGTTGGTCAACATCGCTCGCTACCTTTCGCTTGATCCCGAGTCGGCACTGAAGAAAACCAATCGAAAATTTAAGCGTCGTTTTCAGTGGATGGAGGATCAGTTGCGAACTTCGGGGCGCACTCCCCAGCAAGCGTCGATGGAAGAACTCGAATCCTTATGGCAACAGGCCAAGCAACAGGAGCAGGATGCCAGGTGAGCGCAGACTCGATCGATATTCGCAAATGCCACCAGCTTGACGAAATGCGAGCCTGCGTTCGACTGCAGCAGGAAGTCTGGAATTTTTCCGATGCCGACCTGGTGCCGCTGCGCATGTTTGTCGTGGCAGAGAAAATCGGAGGGCAGGTGATCGCTGCGTTCGCGGGCAACGAAATAGTGGGATTTGCCCTTTCAATACCGGGCGTCCGGGGCGGGCAGTCCTACCTGCATTCGCATATGCTGGCGGTGCGGAAAGACTATCAGAATGCAGGTCTAGGCCGCCGCGTCAAACTTTTCCAGCGTGACGACGCGCTCGCCCGTGGTTTCGAGCTGATCGAGTGGACCTTCGACCCGCTGGAAATCAAGAATGCGTATCTCAATATCGAGAAGCTGGGTGCTATTGCGCGCCGCTACAGCGTGAACCAGTACGGCATTACGTCGTCACCGTTGCAGGGCGGACTGCCCACCGACCGGTTGGTGGCCGAATGGTGGCTGAAGTCGAAGCGCGTCGAAACCTTGCTGCAAACAGGAAAGAATCCGCACATCGAAACCCAGGGCACGATTTCCGTTCCGGCTCAGATTTACGATTGGAAAGCCTCTACCACAACTCGAAGTCAGGCAAAAGAAGTGCAAGACCGCAATCGAGAACAATTCGTAAAAGCATTCGCCGATAAATTGGCAGTGCTAGGCTATGAGCGCGACCGGCAGGGAAGCGGCAAGTTTCTACTTGGCCAGTGGGACGAGAAGTGGATTTATCCCGCATCTTGAACCCGGGAAGGTGTTTCTCCTGCGCAGATCGCCGTAGTGAGTATCGTTAGACGCTATGAAAATTGAAGCTATCACCCTTCGTGAAATTCAAATGCCGCTTGTCCACTTTTTCGAGACAAGCTTTAAGCGCACTTTCAGCCGCAGAATCCTCCTACTAACCGTCCACTGCGACGGCATCGATGCCTGGGGAGAGTGCGTGGCCGGCGAAGATCCGTTCTACAGCAGCGAGTGGACGGAGAGCGCGTGGCCCACGATCAAAAGTTACCTCGCCCCGGCAGTGTTGGGCCGGACGCTTTCGTCCGCACAGGAGGTCGTGCCTCTCATGGCGAGGGTGCGGGGCCATGACATGGCTAAGGCCGCCCTCGAGAACGCGCTGTGGGACGCCGAGGCTCAAGAGAAGCAAATGCCTCTATGGAAGCTGCTCGGCGGTACACTGCGGGAAGTTTCCTGTGGCGTTTCCATTGGCATTCAGGACTCGATTGAGCAACTGCTCGAGAAAATTCAAACCGAACTGGCCGCGGGGTATCGGCGCATCAAGATAAAGGTCAAGCCTGGTTGGGATGTGAACGTACTGGAGCGCGTCCGCTCGCGCTGGCCCGAGATTGTCCTCAGTTGTGACGCGAACTCGGCTTACACTCTGGACGAACTCGAACACCTTCGCGAATTCGACCAGTTCAATCTCCTGATGATCGAGCAGCCGTTGTGGCATGACGACATCTTTTATCATTCTCGCCTCCAGCAACAGCTTCGCACGGCGATTTGTCTGGACGAGTCCATCCGCCACGCGCGCGATGCAGCCAAGGCTCTGGATCTAAGCGCATGCCGCATCATCAACATCAAGGTCGGGCGTGTGGGGGGATTCACCGAGGCCAAGAAGGTTCACGATGTCTGCGCATCCCGAAACATCCCAGTGTGGTGCGGGGGCATGCTCGAATCGGGGGTGGGGCGCGCTCACAACATTGCTCTTTCCACCCTGCACAACTTTCGCCTGCCGGGAGACGTTTCCGCCTCGAAACGATACTGGAAGGAAGACGTCATCGAACCTGAAGTCGAGGTCACGCCGAAAGGTACAATTCCGATCCGCGATGAAGCCGGCACCGGCTATAGGGTACGTGAGGATTTGGTCGAAAAACTCACTGTCCGCAAGGAAACAATCCGCGCGGGGAAATGAAGACTTGCAACCACACGCGACAGGTCGAGCCGATCGGCGCTGCTACTTTGGCTGTTGGCCGTTCTCCGCGAGTTCCGCCTCTTGCTTTTTGAGCAGTTCCACCCCCTGGGCGAAGTTCAGATTCGAAGGCGCTGGCCGAAAACCGCTAAAGACTTCGTCTGACCTGATATTGAGGCTCTTGAACAGAAGCTCTTTACCGGTAAAGGTCAGGCTCATGTGGGTGACTTCCCAGTCCCCTTGCATTACTTCGGCCTGTTCCACCAGAAAGTGCCCGCCTCGGTCCAGGTGGCCAAGGATTCCCCAACCGAAACCCACCTCCTTGGTCAAGGTTCCATCGATCTTCGCGATGCGATGCTGGTCGGCGTCGATCAGCAGGTAGCCCTGCATTCCGGTAAGCACCTGCTCCACGTGGCTAGGCGGAGTGTACTTGGGATTCGGGCGGAACTTGAGGCGGACCAACTGGTCGCCAGCTTTCCCGATTGTCTGATTCCCAACCATAGTCCCGTCGGGTTCGTAGAGGAATGCATCGGGTAGCGCCTTTATGATCCGATTTTCACGCTCCCCGTCTTCTTTCTCCAACTTCTGCTTTTTCTTTAGAGCCTCTGGATTACGCGCCAACTCGGACAAGCGAGCTTCTTCAGCTTGGCGTTGCTCCGGCGTCAGGGGCTTATCGTTGATGGCAATCAACATTCCTGCCATGCCTTCGCGGGTCTCGACAATCAACTTCGTCTGTGACCCGTGAGGAGTTTCCTTGCGATCTAAAAACATCGCTCGCGCGTTGCCATTACCAGGCGCAATCTCCCGCTGAACCGTGCGGCGCACCAGCTCGACGGGGGATTCAGAGGGTTGGTCCGCGGAGAATGCAAGGACCGCATTGACCCCAGCCAGCAGAGCAATTGTGATCGCCAGCTTCGCGTTGAAGTGAATTCGCCTCATGCACGCCCAGTCTTAACTTAGACGTTAGTTGGCTTACAGCCGTTGTATATGTTTGCTCCCTGCGGGGCAAGTCGGAAAGGCGAAAGCCCTGTCATTGGACAGGGCCTTCAAAAGAAAACTAACCGCGCATTGTGTAATGATATGAGCTATTTTCCCTTGTACGTTCGTGGCGAGCCGACTCCGGCACAGAGATCCCAGCCCACCTTGCAGCGCGAATCCCCCTGCGTGATGTCGTAGAAATCGGCCTTGTACTCCTTTTTGTTTGTGTACTCTTTATAGATCGCCGTGAGTTCGTCGTCGGTCGATTTCATCTTTTCACCGGCGGCATTCACGATCCCGGCAAAAGTCGGTGAAGACCAACTCGTGCCGGCTACGCCGATCCACCCACCCTGACTGGTTATGTAGATTCCCGCGCAGCAGAAATCCGACGCCACATCTGGATATCCACGCTTGCTCCCAACGATATTTTTTATCACATCTTGATAGCTCGGTCTGGGCTCATATGGGCTGATATCGCCTCCGCCTCCGCCGTACGTTTCGCTAACAAAGTCCCCATTGGAATCGCGGTTGAATACCGTGCCCCCAACCGATACGACATTCGGCGAGGCTGTGGGATATGCAGATTGTCCGATCCCCGAGTCACCGCTCGAAGCAAAATAGACAACTCCCGGCTCAGTGAAAAGTTTGTCGTATTTTAAATCGTAGTCGGCCTCGGCATCAGCCCAGCTCATGCTGATCACGCCACCACCATTCTCGGCCACCAACTTACTCGCCACCGTCACCGCATACCAGTAGGGATCCGTGTTGCAAGTGCCGGCCATGCACAGCTTGGACTCCACCAGGAAAAGCTTGGCTTTAGGCGCCATGGCATGAGCCCACTCGATATCTAATGCCTCTTCGACGTCCCAACCGGAATAAACCGGAGGCTTGTGCCCGTTGGCATACACCACGTGGAAGTCAGCATCAGGGATACCGAAATAACTCGAAAAGGTGTGCAGGTCTGCCTTTGCGGTCGGATAGTCTCCAGCATCTATAATGGCGATAGCTCCCACGCCACCCGTCGGAATCTTGGTGCTTGTGTCGATGGGGCAGCCTTTTGGCCCGCTCACCAATTTGTACACGCAAGCCAGCGATCCCGGCGTCTCAGTGCCCGGAGGAGGCCCTCCTGTGGTATTCGGCACCTCTGGCACCGCCAAAAAGTAGTTTGTGTGTATCCGGCCAGGATGCGGAATGCTGGACTCGGGAACGACAAGGGTAAATCCATTGATTTTTACCTCGTCAGCTGCGTGCACAGGACCGGGCAAGAGACATGCGCCAAGCGATAGCGCAGCCCCAGTAATCATGGAAACTACGACGGAATGTTTCATGCACCACTCTTTCTCTAAACCAGGGAGCTTCGGTTTTTGAATTGTAGACCGACCGGAATTGTACACTGGCTTTGGCCGCCAGATAAGGGGGATCAGGGGATCTTCAACGGAAATGCGGCATGAACTCTGCAAACTTTTTCACTAAATCTCGCGCCTTGTCCCCCAGAATCGACCAAATAGTTTAGAATCCGTTATTCCTGCTTTCGCCAGCGGCCGTGCGTTCAAAGGAGAAACCCTAAGTATGGACATGCCAAAGACCGGAGAGTTCGCACACATCGGCAAATCTGTGGTGATCAAAGGAGAGCTTTCCGGCAGTGAGGATTTGTATATCGACGGAACGGTCGAAGGCACGATTCAACTGCATGGGAACAATCTGGTCATTGGACCGAACGGCCAGGTGCGCGCCGATGTCAACACAAAGGTTGTGGTGATCCAGGGCAAGCTGGAAGGTAATATACGAGCCAGCGAGCGGGTGGAGCTGCGGAAGTCCGCCGTCGTCGTAGGCGATATTGTCACCCAGCGAATTGCAATGGAGGACGGCGCTTACGTCAAGGGTAAGATAGAAATCCAGAGGGAAGCCGCCAAGCCGAGCCCCGCGCCCGCAACCAAGCCCGAACTGCAGGTCGAGGCGAAGAGCGCTGCGGCAGGGAGTACTCCAGTAACCAAGCAATAGAATTTTTCGCCGGTTCAACCGCGCGGGCCGCGATATATTTAGATTGCGGGACTCTGTTGAACCGGACGCCGGGAATTTGCCATGGCATCCGTTACGCACAGCTTCATGAAACTTTTTCGTGGTCCATCCACCGTCCCCGGTCAGGGGGTCAGACCTGTGTCTACGACGCAGCGGCTAACACGCCGCTCCAGCGGACTGGGCGCAGTTTCGCGCACGCTGCAATCCGAAGAACCAATCTGCGTTCTGGATATTGGTTCCACGTCTGCTGCCAACATCCGTTATCTGACCCAACGCGGACACAAGATCTACAGCGAAGATTTGCTCGAGGCCTCGACCGATCCAGCCCTGATCACGAAGGACGAACAGGGGCAGACGATTCTGGATAGCAGGCGCTTTCTAGCCGACAACCTCGTCTATCCGGCCGCCCAGTTCGACATCGTGCTGTGCTGGAATTTGGCCGACTATATGCCGGAGAGCCTGGTCAAGCCCGTGGTCGCCCGCCTCTGGTCAACGATCAAACCCGGCGGCATGCTGCTCGCCTTCTTTCATACTCGCGAAGCCGGACCGGATGCGCCTTGCTACCGCTACCACATCGTGGACAACGACATTCTGGAGATGCAGCACGTCGAAGCGCGCAGAGATTTGCGCCGGGGTCCTACAGGCGTGCTTCATACTTCGATCGAGAAGAGTTTCCGCTTGCAGCGCGTCTTTAACAATCGCCATGTGGAAAATCTGTTCCGCGACTTTGGTTCGATCAAGTTTTTCCTGACCCGCGATAACATCCGCGAAGTGCTGGTCGTCAGGTAAAGTTGCAGGACCGGTCTTAGCGGTCTTGGCGGAGTGAGGCTGCGCGGCCTACCTGGTCCTTCTCACCAGATATCGTGTGATCGCGGGCATCTTTTCGAGTAAGCGGAAAAGCGGAATCCGCACGCCTTGCGGCAAACTCAGCATCCGCCGGATTCTCGCCGCGCTGCGAAACACCGGTGTGAGCCGTCTCTCGTACCCCGAGCGATAGTCGCGCGCGGCTTGCCGCAGCGATATTCTTCCAGCGAAGAACGGAATCAGGCACTCGGCCGCCAGTGTGCCGCTCCGCAGGGCAAGAGAAACGCCGTCCCCGACGAAGGGATCAACAAAACCCGCGGCATCGCCAGTCATCAGGATCCAGTCTCGCTCCGGTTGCGGTTCGCGAAACACAAGAGGCGATGTGGTCACTGGCTCGCTAAGCGGCCTCCATCCGCGACTCCGTTTCTGCAATCCGGGGTGGCAATCGAATACTTCCGGCAAGGTGCTGGCCACATCGGTCCGCACCATGGCGCAGACGTTGACCCTTCCAGTTTGTTCGTCCCCGTCCCTGAGGTTTACCGGTTGCACTCCGCAATAACCGCCATCCAAAAAATAGAGGTCCACGGAAGCCAGCGGGAGAGACTCGGCGAAATGCCCTTTGAGCCCAAGCCATTTCACCCGCGTTTTTGTCGTGTTGGTTCCAGTCAGGTTCAGGTTTGACCAACGGCCCGAGGCATTGATCAACGCGCGACCTTCAAATTCTCCCACCGAGGTTGTGACCAGAAACGGATCGGCGCCGGAGATACTCTGTACGACAACCTGCTGCCGGCCGTCAACTTCGCTTTTTTCTGCTGAATCCCAAAGAGCAGCATCGAGGTCCAGGCGCGAGATGCTGGCGGCGGACGGAGCGACCTGGGCCTCAATCATGCTGCCGTCGAGAAAAAGACGCGCTCCGTCAATTCGAAAAGCATCCGCGACCAGCCCCGCGTGCTGCGGAGCGAGCAGGTCGGAGAGAAGCTCGAGGGATTCGGAGGACACGAATTCACCGCAAACCTTGTGACGGGGAAACTGCCCGCGCTCGAGCAACAGCACGCGAGCACCATGGCGAGCGCAAGTGATGGCCGCGGAACTTCCCGCTGGCCCGCCGCCGACCACAATCAGGTCATACATCGTTCTGTCTTTTCCACGCGATTGCTCCCATACGAAACACGGGACGGCGTTCAATCTCCACCCTTGCGGCCGTGGTCTGCCCCAGCATCTGATTCATTTCCTTAACGGTGTATGCGCGACGCACCGAAGCGGGTGCATCATGGCGGTTGAATCGACTTCGATAAAGTGCCAGGCTCGCATAAACCAGGGCGAGGTGAATTGGATCGCGGACCACGTCGTTGATGATCACTGCAGTACGGCCCACGCGCAGGCCCTCGTTGACAAATTGCACAACCTCTGGCGGCTCCAAGTGATGGACGAAAAGGCAGCAACTCACCAAATCAAAACTTCCGTCGGCGAAAGGAAGCACCAGCGCATCGCCGGCCACCGCCGAGCTTCCGTTGCCAGAGCCGTTTTTCAAATGCGAGTGGGCGCGGTCAAGCAGCGTCACCTGAAGCCGGACTCCCAACTTCAGCATGCGCGCACTGGCAGCATGAGGCACGTATCCCGTGCCCGCCGCCACCTCCAACAGCGAGAGCGATCGGGCGCCAAGTTTGCGCGCCACATGCGCGATCATCCACTGGGTTGTGGCAATCCCACCGAACCACCGATTGATTTGGCGGATGTCGGAGAGGGCAGCGGCGATCTCAGCAGGCGTGCCGGAATCGAAGTCGAGCAATTCGGGAATGACCACGCGCTTCATAATCGGAATCTGCTTCCCGGTAGGGCACGGCTTCAGCCGTGCCGTAAGGCAGCAACAACCTCCGGGTTTTAGTGCTTTCGTCGTTTGACCGGAAAGCGATCGCGAGACCAGTCGCCCTACACTTCCGCCAACTCTTCTTCGAGCAATTGCTTGTTATAGAGGTCGGTATAGTAACCGTCTTTGGCCACCAGTTCGTCGTGGGTGCCCAACTCCACGATCCGTCCGGCGTGGAGGACGGCGATGCGGTCGGCGTTGCGCACAGTGGAAACCCGGTGGGAAATGAAAATCGTGGTACGGCCCTGCATAATCTCGCGCAGGTGATTGAGAATCTTGTCTTCCGTATGGGTGTCAACGCTCGATAGCGCATCATCCAGAATCAAAATGCGTGGGTTGCGAATGATGGCGCGCGCAATTGCAGTGCGCTGCTTCTGGCCACCGGACAGTGTAATGCCGCGCTCACCCACCAGCGTCCGATACTGCTCGGGAAAACTCTCGATCTCCTCGCCAATGCTGGCCGCCAGCGCCGCCGACCGGACCTCTTCGTCCGTGGCGTCCTCTTTTCCGAAAGCGATATTCTCGCGCACCGTTTCGCTGAACAGAAAAGTTTCCTGCGGTACAAAACCGAGATTGCGGCGTAGGGCCGCGATCGGATAATCGCGGATGGGAATGCCGTCGATGAGCAGAGTTCCCGGTTCAGCGTCGTAAATACGAGGGATCAAGCTAACCAGCGTGGTCTTGCCCGAACCCGTAGGGCCCACAATCGCCAGGCTGCTGCCAGCCGGAACGCGGAGATTGATGTCATGCAAAACCGGAGTAGGGCCGTAGGAGAAGTTCAAGTGCCGGAACTCGATCTCACCCCGTATTTGTGCAGACGCGAGCGTCTCGCTCATGCTGCTTTTTACTTGGATTTCCTCGCTGTCCTCAATCTCGGGCTTCTCGACCAGAATCTCGTTGATGCGTCGCATGGAAGCCGTTCCACGCTGGAAAATATTGATGACCCAACCCAGAGCAATGATGGGCCAGGTGAGCTGCACCATGTAGGTGTTGAAGGCAACAAAACCGCCCACCGTGATGCGCCCCGTAATCACTTCGCGGCCGCCCAGCCACAGCACCAGTACAATGGCGAGTCCCAACATGGTTTCTAGCGTAGGCCAGAGCATGCCCATCAAACGAACCAGCTTCAAGCTGCGCTTAATGTATTCCTGATTCGCCGTTTCGAACGCGGCAATCTCGGCCTCCTCTTGCACGTAGGCGCGAATCACACGCGCTCCGGAGAAATTCTCCTGGGCTCGAGCCGAGATATCAGAAAACATCGCCTGGATTCTCTCGAAGCGTTCGTGAATCTTGCGGCCAAAATATTGGATGGTGACGCTGACGATCGGTAGAGGCAGAAAGGCGTAAAGAGTCAATCGAGGACTGATCGAGAGCATGAAGGCGAGCGCCCCAGCCGTAAACACAATCGTGTTCGCCGAATACATGATCGCCGGTCCCAAAAGCATGCGGACGGCATTCAGGTCATTGGTGGCGCGAGCCATAATATCGCCAGTTCGCGTCCGCTGGTAGTAGGAGTAAGAAAGACCCTCGAGGTGCCGGAAGAGGTCATTGCGTAGATCGAATTCGATTTCGCGGGAAACCCCGATCACGATCCAACGGGTCAGAAACTGGAAGGTTCCCTTGACCGCCGCCACTGCCAGCAGGAGCAAGGCATACGTGACCAGCTTGTGTCGAGTGATGCCGAGATGAAGGTCATCCACGGCCCGCCGAATTACCAGTGGAAATAGAATCCAGACGCCATTGGTCAGGAAGACACATATCGTCCCCACCACATAGCTGCGGCGGTACTTCTTAAAGTAGGGAATCAGGGGACGCAGACTTTTCGGCAGCATCGACTCGTTTAGATGCGATTCTACCAGCGCGAGCTTCAGTTTCGCCGCATCGTCCCCATCAGCGGAGCGATTCGCGGCAGCGACCAATCGGCGAATGCCAGCGCGCCGGCCGTCAACAGCGCCACCACCCAGCTCCCGAGAAAGAACCAGGTGGAATCGATCAAGTAGGAATAAAGAAGATCAACATCCATGGGTCACCCCCTCGCAGAAACCGTGTCAGCAGACCTACTCCAGCAGAGCGGAAGATCCTCTGCCCTGTAGTTGCACTTTTCCGGTCAAGTATTTGTATTCGTCCAGTATCTCGCGGACCGCATTCAGCCGGCCCAGCGAAGTTAGATGAGTATCCGTCAGCGCTTGCTCAATCTGTGACATCCAGCATTCGACGGCCCGATCCACACCAAGCGCCATCTCGCTGGCGATAACCTCGACAACTTTCGTCGGAATGACCGCTGCGCCCAATGCCTTACCCGCCTTTCGTAATCTGTGGAATGAAGCACCGCCGGGGGAGGGAACCCCCTCAGTCCCTCCCCCTCCCCTCACATTCCGTTACTGGCTGGGTGCGTCTTGCGAGTGCGCTCCCTGCTCACGTTCCTGCATGTGTTGCTCGAACCGCTGCTCCTTCTTGGTGATGAACTGGGCCAGTTTGGTCTTCTGGTCCGCGGTAAGAACCTGGTAAGCCTCGGAGGCTATGCGCGCGTGCTGGACTTCAAGTTGCGCGTGAACTTGCGCTCCCTGAGTCGCGATTGCCTGTGCCTTGGCCTCATCAAACGTGCCGCTCTGAATGAGCTGCATCATTTGTTCATGAGTCTGCATTTCCTGCTTGAACAGAGGTTCCATCGCCGGTTTCTCTTTAGCGATGATCTGTTTGATCTGCGCCTGTTGTGCGTCGGTCAGATCCAGGTAATCCGTGAAGAAGCCCAACATGGGCCCGCCAAAAAAATCACCACCACGTGGGCCGCCCTGGTGCTGGGCCATCGCAAGTCCCGCCACCAGCACGATAGCCAAAGCTGCGATCGATATCTTGCTGCGTAATTTCATAACCTCTCCTGTGAGCATTCCCCGTAGATCGGAAAACCTCAGATTGCGTATGATCATAGAAACACTTTTCGCGCTCGCTGGTGGTAAAGAGTCAGTCAACCGGAGTAAAGTTTTGTAAAGCGCGATAACCGCTGTATTGACAATTCTTTACCACGGCGATCGGCTGGGCTTACTAGAATGAAAAAAGTGGATCGCATTCTGGTTGTCGACGACGACGTGGAGTTGTGCAGCCTGGTAGGGGAGTATCTCGAGCCCGAGGGCTTTCAGATCGAATCCGTTCACGACGGCAATCGCGGTCTGGATCGGGCGCTCAACGGGGATTACCTACTGGTCGTGCTGGATGTAATGTTGCCCGGCATGAACGGTTTCGACGTGCTGCGGCGGATACGCAACACGTCGCGCATTCCGGTTCTGCTGCTCACCGCACGCGGTGAAGACGTGGACAGAATCGTAGGCCTCGAAATTGGCGCCGACGACTATCTTCCCAAGCCTTTCAATCCTCGCGAACTGGTGGCCCGCATCCGAGCCATTTTGCGTCGAACCCAGGCCGCGGAGAAAGATGCAGAAAGAACGGGCGGGGATCAAATCCCCGAAGTCGTCCGGGTCGGCGATATTGAGCTTGATCCCGCCACTCGAATCGTTCGCCAGAATGGCAAGCCGGTGGAGTTGACCTCGGTCGAATTCAACTTGCTGCATGTCTTAATGCGCGAAGCGGGACGAGTGGTGACCCGTGAACACCTGGTGGATGCTGTTCTCAGCCGCAAGTTTTCTCCCTTCGACCGCAGCATCGATATGCACGTCAGCAAAGTTCGCAAGAAGCTGGGCGATTCGGAAAACGGCAGCGACCACATCAAAACCGTGCGTGGCGTCGGATACATCTTCGCGCATCCCCGGGAGCAAGCCACCACCAAGGCTGGTAAAGGCGAGGAAGCATGAGAAGCCTGTTTCTCAAGATCTTTCTTTCCTACTGGATGGCGCAAGCGCTTTTTCTGGTGCTCGCGATCCTCGTGACTTTGGCCACGCGCCCCTCGAGAGAGATTTCCAATTTGCAGGCGCAGGAACCAAAGTTTCTCAACGAGGCTCTTCAAGCTTATCAATCGGGTGGCGACGACGGGGCGCGAAAATATCTCAGGAGCGTTCACGACGATCAGCACATCCGGCTTTTCATCTTCGACGACCAGGGCCGCGAACTTCTGGGCCGCAAGCTGCCGGATTGGATCGAACATATGGGGCGTAGCAAGATCCGCACCGCCGACAGCTTTTGGGGACGCTTCGGCCCTGGTAAATTCCTGCAGCAAACGATCACCGCTGACAACGGGCGCCGTTACGTGCTGATTATTGACTTGCCTCCGGAAGAGCATCCATTTTTCGGACCGCATGGCGTGCCCGGCTTGGGCATCCTGATCGCGATTATTTCGTCAGGATTAGTGTGCTACATCCTGGCACGATATTTGACCTCACCAATCGTGCAGCTCCGGACCGCAACTCAGAAGCTGGCCTCGGGCGATCTCACTGCCCGTGCGGGCATGCCCGCGTCCCGGCGGCACGACGAAATGGCCGAACTCATGCGCGACTTCGATCGCATGGCGGAACGCCTCGAGGACTTGGTAACTGCCCAGAGCCGCTTACTGACCGACATTTCGCACGAGTTGCGATCCCCGCTGGCGCGCCTCAATGTCGCTCTCGAACTGGCCCGCCAGCGCAGCGGGACCGAAGCCAGCAGCGCCCTCGACCGCATCGATCGCGAAGCCAATCGCCTTAACCAACTCATCCAAAGACTGCTGACCATTGCCCGCCTAGAAGCCGGCGATGAATCCATCGAGAAGATTCCGGTGCACCTCGAACAGATCGTCCATGAGATTGCCAAGGATGCTGCCTTTGAAGCCCAAAGCCGTGGTTGCCGGGTGGAGGCTACAGTGGTCGATGACTGCGTGGTCGTCGGAAGTCCCGGCTTGCTGCATAGTGCAATCGAGAACGTGGTGCGCAACGCCATTCGCTATACCCACGATGGCACGAGCGTGGAAGTGCGCCTGGAGCGGGGTGTCGGACAACAAAACGGTGCGGGCTCCCCGGAGGCCGTGGTGCGCGTGACCGACTCCGGCCCTGGAGTGCCTGAGGACGCGCTCGATAAATTGTTCCGGCCGTTTTACCGCATCGACGATGCTCGCGGCCGCCTGACGGGCGGCGTGGGTCTCGGCCTGGCCATCACGGATCGTGCTGTGCGCCTGCACGGCGGGACAATCCGGGTATCAAATCGCCCGCAGGGTGGCCTGATGGTTGAGATTCGCCTGCCTCTGGCCGCTGCGGAGACCAAAGATATGACCGATCCGCAAACAATCACGATTCTTTCGCGCGAACTCTGAAGTGTGGCGCACGCAGGCCTCGGCGGTGTGTTTACTCAATAACTAACATATAGCCACCGTGTTTACCAGATAATAACGGGTATATACCCCAGAATTTGCATTTTCTTGCTAGATCTATGAAAACAAAGGGAATGGTTTGGAGATACCCTCGTAAAATATCCCTTCTAAAGGACTTAGCGAGGGGATATCTCAGCCCTGTAAGTCTATGAAAGCATGGCCTAAGTTGGGGGTACCCTCTAAAATATCCCTTTTAAAGGACTTGGCGGGGATACTTTCTGGGCACAGGTCGCTTTTCGGGAACGACAATGGGAACTCAAAGGTTGTCAAGGAACTGAAAGAGCTGCTGTTATCAAACAGCTAACACAACTGCCGTTATGTTAGCCGCTTAGGGACCCTTGAGTCAAGGAAGAAATGTAGGTTGGGCGAGGCCTTTCTGTGCTGTTCCGTTCAGGCCCAACCTGCAGAAACAGACTGGAATCCCGGTTCCTTGCGCTGGCGCAAGGACAAAACTCGGCTTCATCGAGTATGCTTCTGTCGCGCCGAAATCAGAGGCAGTCATTCCCGTCACCTGGGCGTCTCTGAGCTGATGAGCGAGTTCCACTGCCGTAACCAATTTCAAAACGGAGAACCCACAGTGAACAAAAGGTTTGCAATTTGTTCTGCCCTGCTTGTGCTGAGCAGCATTGCTGTCAAGGCTCAGGACAGCAAATCAGGAATCATTCACATCAACGGCGGTGCCACCACTGTAGCCATTACGCCATCAGCCCAGCAACCGGATGCGAAAGGCATCGAGCCACCCGCCAACCCTTTTTATGACAACATCGGTGCCAGCGGTTATCAGCAATATGTTGGCTATGCTGTTTGCGACGGCATCAGCAGTTGTGGTGGGGAATGGACACCTGCCAACCAGATCACGTCTTTGAAGACGGGCACCACCAGGAAAATCACCCTGGGTCTTGGTTTCGTGCAGGGCACAAACCGTGCTCTCGTTATCCTCACCAAGGACTGCAAGAACAAGCCATGCACTAATCCGGATGGCGCTCCCAAGGCGAATCGCCTATGTCAGGGAACGGTGAAGAACATGCCCATTTTCTCCGACAGCAATACGCAGGTTGTGTCGTTCAATTGCGCGGCGCAGCTGACCAAGGGCAAGAAGTATTGGGTTTTGATCGTTGCGCCGCCCGACGCCGATCTGGCGTGGAATTTTTCTATCTCAGCGCAGGCGGGGATCGTACTAGGCCACAACGACAGTTGGGGCAGCTATCAAACTAAACAACCTACTGGAGCACTGACAATTCAATAGTCGGCCTGTCCAAGTTTGGCAACCCATCCTGAGAGTGCAAAAAGAGGCAAGCGGCGAACAACCGCTTGCCTCTCTCAATGCAGCTCCGCTCTAATTTGCGCCCAAACTCCATCGGACGACGTTTTGAAGAAGTTGCGAATACGACATTCGGGCCGTCTGATGTCCATGTGATCTTGCGTTGCAACATGAAGGGCGTGGGTGAGTTTTAACATCCCGTAACAGCTAACCAATCACGACCGCTCAATGAGCGTAATCGAGATTTATCGTCACTCGACACCCCCCGCTCTCGGAAGCACGATGAACACCATTCCGCAGCCCTGCGCGGTCGCTGGGGCATGGATAAGAGCCGCCCAATTTGGGAGTCGCCATAGACGTTGCCCGATGGGTCCAGGGCCAGAGGTCTGGAGGGGTGTTCCTGAATTTGCCGACGACCTACGGGGTGATTTCAAAGACGACGCCGTAGCCGCCTGCGCCGCCGAGCGTGGTCGTGCCGTAGAGGTTGCCCTTTTGGTCGAGGATGAGGGCGGCGGCGGGATTGGCTCCGTCGCTGCCGGTGAAGCGGTGCAGCACGCTGTACTTCCAGGTCCCGTTGGAATTGCGCGTTAGTTTGAAGACCACGCCACAGCCGTTCGAGCAGGCGTTTTTCCCGCCTAACGCCGTTGTGCCGTAAAGGTTGCCCGTCTTGTCAAACACCAGGCTGGCACCGGGAGAAAAACCGTCAGATGGATTGGGGAACCTATACAAGATGGTTTCCTTCCAACGACCGTTCGGGTTCAGGCTCAGCTCGAACACGGTGCCGCAGGTGAGGGTCTGGCCGCAGAGATGGCCGCCGCCGCTGTTGGTCGCGCCGTACAGATTGCCCGATGTGTCGAACACGAGGCCGGCGTAGACCACCTCGCCATCGCCCGGGAATGAAGGGAAGCTATGCAGTAGGATGTGTTGCCAGGTTCCGTCGGGATTGTGTTTCAGCTCGAAGGCAGTGCCGTAGCCTGGGGAATCCTTGCCGCCGAATTCGGTGGTGCCGTATAGGTTGCCCACAGCGTCCCAAATGAGTCCGGCGTACGGGCCATCTCCATCAGCGCAATGGAACTGCGCACAGAAATTGTAAAGGACGTTCTCTGTCCAGCCACGGGATCCAGGCGAGAGCTTGAAAAGCGCACCGTCGCCGTATCGACCTCCTCCAAATGTCGCGCCGTAAAGGTCGCCCGCCGGGTCCAGGATCAGGCCCGAAAAGGGTCCACTTCCATCAGTGCATCGCTGGGCGGAACAAAAACTATGAAGAAGGGTTTCTGTCCAGCCGTTAGACGTGGGAGTAAGCTTGAAGACTGTACCAGCTTGGTGAGGGCCGCCGGTACTTAGCGTTCCATAAAGGTCGCCTTGCTCGTCGAAGGTCAGGCCACCATAAGGAAAGTTCCCGTCGCTCCGATAGTAGAAGCTATGCAGCACGTTCTCCTTCCAACTGCCCCCGGCGGAAGGACTCAGCTCGAAAACTGTGCCTTCATTGTGGGCACCGCCGCCGCTTGTTGTGCCGTACAGGTTCCCCTTCTTGTCAAAGGTCAGGTTGCTCAAGAGGCCGCCAGCGTCCTTGCCGAAGCCAAACGCATGCAACACTTTGTACTTAGGCCCGGCCATTGCGGCTGGCAGGATGGTTAGAGCCACCGCAACAATTGCTAGTCGGAGCACCGCGCCGGATATAGCCCTGTGAGTCATTTTCAGTCGCTGTCATCCGCGTCCGGGCCGTCCGGTGTTTCGTTCGGGTTGGTCACGGTGAAGTAGTTCTGGAAATAACTTTGGCCGTGCAGAGGATCCACGGGTATCGCTTGGAATAGACGCGGGTTTTTGGGTGAGATCGGGAAGAAGTCAGCGAGTGAGCCTCCGGGTGCATTGGCGTCCGGCGCGAAAGCATCCGCGAAGGGGTAATTCGACGGACCGACCCCTCCAAGGGGCAGGCCGAAGTTTTTCTCGATAAAACGCAGGATGCTGCCGAAGTCATGGGTGTGTTGGGCATCCGTTCCAGGGCTCGGCAGCGCACCCGAAACATAGCCCGCCGGCGTGTAAGCCGAGACCACCAAGAACGGCACGCGGAAGCCGTAGGTATAGCTCGCGCCCCAGCCGTTGGATTGCCCGCCCAGCTTGAACGGGGGAACGTGATCGAACCAGCCGCCCCAATCATCCCAGACGATGAAGATGACAGTGTCCTTCCAATAGGGAACCTGCTGACTGGCGACGGTGTCGGTACAAGTGCTCCAGCCGATGCCGTTCACGATGTTGGCGACATAGTCAGGTCCCGATCCGTCGTTCTCCGAACCGTGGTCGGACCATTTCTTGTCGGGAATCACCCAGCTCACAGCAGCTAGCTTGCAGTTGTTGATGTCGGTGTAAATCGGCACCGGATTTTGCACGGTTCCTTCAACGAGACGGGAGACTGTTGCCCCTGGGTTTTACTGCACGACCCCGGAAGCTCTTCCGAGGCTCAGTGCAGAAAATCATGCCGCCGAAACGCATCGCTGTCAAGCGAAATGGCTGGGCCGGTTCGCTAGACACAGCCATTCAGGAGGGGGTCGCTGTCGGACCCAGCAAGCGGCGGGGAAATCAGCACTCCACGTGGCGTTAACTGTCGAAAACAGGCCATTACACGTTTTGGGCTGTTGTTCGAGTGCATTCAGTAGTGCGCCCGAAAAGGGTTTGACACCGCGACATTGTCAGAGACCCGATGTCAACAGTTGACCTAAACAGTCCTCACTTCGGAACCGCGGCTGACGGAAAGTTGATTCCCCAGAAATTCTTTTCCACAGCGCCCGCATCGAGAAACTCGACCCCGTATGTATAGATCCCCTGACGTTGTGCGCTGATCAGGCTGACGACTCGGGCCGAAAGCTGAGTGCGGCGAGCGTTTTGTAACATGATGGTTGAACCGACCGACAGCTCACGATTCAGTTGAATGGCAGCCCCGTGTCGGTTCAGCTTAGTTGCTTTGGCGGGCAGAGTGAAGGCGCACTTCGTGCAGTCGTCGCCTGACAGCGTTATTTGAGCTTTGAGCGCCATGCGACTGCTTCGGCGCTTTAGTCCCTGCATCCCATCAACAGATCCAGTTTTCACAGTCCCTCCCTTGCTGACGTTTTACGAGCGGCGGAACGTTCGTTCCAGAGGTGGGTTCCTTGAGATACTAGGCTAAAGGCTTGCCCGGCGGTATGTACCGAGGTCAACTATTCCAAGATGACCCTGTGAAATGCCATAAACAGAAAGAGATCATGGACCTCAGTGATCTTGCGACTGGAGGTAGCGAAGGCAGCTTAGCGGCGATCTTGTTAACTGATGTTAGCCGGGCCATTACACTCGTTGAGAATTGGGAGTCCGGGTCAATGAGGGCAATGGCGATTCTTCACCAGTTAAGGTTACCGAATTCTGGCCTGAATCTTCCGGTGGCCGGCCCTCAAGCCGGGCTCAGCTGGGCTGGTGGCCAGTCTACTTTTGTGGCCTTGGTAAAAGGCCCCACCCTCCGCGAAGAACGCGGAAGGATGGGGCACCCTAATTAGCGTTGCGTTGATCCGTTCGATGGCGCGGTCCATAGCACGGCGCCCATGCTGCTATTTGTGCCCGGGGAGGACTACATCCTCCGCGCGACGGTCTAATTCGATTCCAGGGTGAAGCAACTTTCGCCGTTGACGGCGGTTCTAATCAGGGTAGGAAGTTTGCGCTTCGGTTGTATTCCTGATACACAAATGAGGGTACCCCTTGATCTCCAACCGTATGCCGGGAAGTTTTTTTGCCGGGCCCTGCGAGATCTTAAATCGACGATACGGAGAAAGAATGCGGATGAAGTTCCGTTTCCTGCGGCATGTGTTGCTTCCGGTTTTGCTTCTCAGCCTGATGGCTTGCAGTACGAATTCAACCCTGGTGAACGCTGGCAACGGCCTGCTGTTTGTGACCGCGCAGGCCAATACAACCGTATCCGTTTACGGCATCAATCTCACGAACGGTAACTTGAGTACGGTGGGGTCCAGCATCGGGACGGGCGCGGCGCCGGCGGCCATCGCCATTACTCCCGCCCTGGACGCAATGTTTGTTGCCAACAGCGGTTCCAACGACATTTCCAGTTACACCACGAATTCGGACGGCTCGCTCACGGCGGTCAGCGGAACCACGAAGGCCGGAACCACGCCCATGGGGCTGGCCATCGATCCCGCGGGAAAGTTTCTGTTCGTAGCCAACCAGGGATCGAGCAACATCTCGGTGTTTACGATTGGCACTGGCGGCGCATTGACGGCCGTGCCCGGTTCGCCATTTACCACGATTCCAGTCGGACTTTCGTATCCGAATGGCACGCTGCCGGTTGGGGTTGCGGTCAGCGGCTCGGGAAAATTCTTGTATGTGGCCAATCAATTGGCCGATTTCGTCTCCGTGTTTTCGATTAATTCCACCTCGGGTGCGCTCAAGGCGTCCGGAGTTCCTTTTTACGCAACCGGGGATTCGCCTTCGGGAGTGGGGATTTCGCCGAACGGAGGGTTTCTCTACGTCACGAATGCGGCCGCCACTTCCAACAACGTGAGCGCTTTTGCCATTTGCGACATCGTGGTGACCAGTTGCCTCAACCCGACCAGCCCGGATGGCACGCTTACGCCGGTGGCGGGTTCTCCTTTTGAAGCCGGTCTTGGTCCGGTAGCGATCGCCTTCGATCTGAATTTTAACTTTGCCTATGTGGTGGACAAGGGATCGAACACGATTTCTCAATATTCATGGGGTCCGGGAGACGGTGTTCTGACTCCTCTTTCTCCGGCAACCATTTCCACCGGCTTAACTCCGGTGGCGATGGCCATTCGCACCGGAGCCACGGGGACGAACATTGGGAACATCACAACGAATCCTACGGACTATGCCTATGTGGCGAATAATGGCGCTGGATCGATTTCGATTTACACGCTCACCACCAGCACCGGGCTGCTGAACGTTTTGGGCATGCCCATACTTACCTTTGGGCAGACCTCGGCTTTAGTGGTGAGGTAATGGCGCTTCCTAGGTGGGCACTTTCAAAACCAGATAGCCGCCGACCAGGGCGAAGATAAGATCGGGCGACCATGCGGCTAACACTGGCGGTAGTTGGTTGATGTTGCCCATGGCCTCAAAGAGTCCGGCGACGGTCCAGTACACGACGGCAATTCCCACGGCCACGGCAACTCCGGTGATGGCTCCGCGCCGTCCTGCGGAGAGCGAGAATGGAATGGCGAGCACAGCCATGACCAGAGTGATGATCGGGAAGGCCAACTTCTTTTGTAGCTGAACTCTCAGGCGCACCACGTCGAAGCCGCTTTGTTGCAGGTCGCGGATGTAGCGGCGCAGCTCTTCATAATTCATTTCGGAAGACTGTTTCACTTCCTTCTTGAAGTAGGTGGGAGGTTCGCTGACCATGGGGAAGGTGGCGACATCGAAGGTGCGATAGTCTTCGATCGCGGGCCCGCGCAAGTCGCGTACCCATCCCTGGGTGCAAACCCAGCGCTGCAAGCTCTCTTCCCAGTGCGCGCGATCGGCATAGATTCGTTTGGTGAGCTGGAAGGTGGCAGGGTCGAACTGGAAAACAGCGAGCCGGCCGAACTGATCGCGATCGGAATCGAAGAGTTCGTAATAGTAGATGTCGGAGTGCTGTCCGAAAATCCACTTCCGGTCTGGATTCAGGTAGGTTTGAGCCGGCTTGCCTTTGATCATGTTGCGGAGCGCGTCCTGTCGTTTGTTGGCGTGTGGCAGGTAAAACTGGTCGGCGAAGAAAAGCCCGGTAGCGAGGATTGCCGAAGCGACCAGCAATGGCGTGATGATGCGGTAAATGCTGATTCCCGTGGTTTTGATGGCGGTGATTTCGTTGGAGCGCTGCATCACACCTAATGTGATCAGAACCGCCAGCAGGATGCTCAAGGGAGTGATGTTGTAGACGAAGTATGGCGAAACGTTGAGCAAATATGCTCCCACAACTAGCGGCGAGATCTGGTTGCGGAGAATGTCTCCCAGCAGCTCGAAGGCGGTAAACACGAGCAGCAGCATGAGGAAGGCTGCGACAACCATGACCAGGTTCATGCCGAAGTCGCGCAGAACGTAATCGTCCAGGATCATGGGGAAGCGGGCGCTGAAGACGCGACGGCGATTGGCGGCGCGCTCGAACACGTCCTCGGCGCGGTGGGTGCGGAAGGGCAGGGCAGCGGCTTCGTGCATTCCCGCGCCAAAGGGACGCCAGAGTCTGCGCAGGGAAGTGATTTCGAACGGCCGGTGTTCGGCCCGCCACAGCAGGAAAGCGCCGCCCAGGAAGAACACGATGTCAGCCAGCCACACCCCGAAGCCGGGCGATAGTTTGCCCTGCCGCGCCAGGGAAACTCCCACCAGAGATGCCGAGTAGTAAGCGAACACCAGCAGAATGGTGAGCACGAACCCGGTGGACTTGCCTCCTTTCTTAGAAGACAGGCCGAGGGGAATTCCCACCAGGGCCAACACCAGGCATGACGTGGGCAGCGCGAAGCGGCGATGGAACTCAATCAGGTACCAGCGGGCTAGCGCGTGATTTTTCTGGTCATTGGCCTGCCGCCAAAGGTCCCAGGTCCCCATTTGCGAAACCGGCACGAGGTCCTGCTCTTTCGCGCTATCGGCTTGGGGCACCGGAATGGGGATGTCCGTTTGCTCGAAGGTGGAAATCTGGTAGTGACCGGGAATCTTCGGATCGATCTCGTGGGTTGAACCGTCGGTCAGGTGCAAGTGCAGGGTCTCCGGTCCTTCACTGACCAGAATTCCTTGTTGTGCCAGGGTGATTCGCGGAGAAGACGGAATGCTGGTATCGGCGATGAAGACACCCTTCCAGATGGCCGCACCTTGCGCAGCTTTCACGTTCTGAACGTAGAGAACAAGCCCCGGAAAGCCTTCGTAGAACACACGCGGTTGAACTTCGAAGGACACCTGCGAAGACTTCAGGCGGTCCTGCAAGTGAACCATGGCCGCCTGGGACTGCGGAGCGAGATATACCCCGTTGGCGAGAGCAAGAAGCCACGCCGCCACGGCAAAGATAGAGACGATGCGGAGAAAGCTCCAAACGCCGATTCCGCTGGCGCGCATGGCGGTGATCTCGCTGTCGGCGGCGAGCCGGCTCAACCCGATCAGAATGCCTACCAACACGCCCGCAGGAATGCTGATGGTAAGCGTGACGGGAACAATGAAAAAGAAAACTTCGGCGACGCTGGGTAACGGCGCGCTATTGCGGACTACCAGTTCGAGGATTTGCCCCAGGTCGCGGGTGAACAGGACGAAGGTGAAGACTGCCACACCGATCAAGGCATGAGCCGTGACTTCGCGGAGGATGTAGCGGGTGAGGATCCGCATGGCCGGGGGCTAAACCGAGTCTAGCACGCACGCTGGAAGCGCTGCATGGGGCATGCTGAGACGGAGTTCACGAGGAATGGAGCGTGGCATCAAAAGTGCAAGGTATCAGGACAATGGCCTCGTCCTAAACCCCTCTTAGGGCGAGGAAGAAAGGGCAGTTCTCCCCTATGAAATCTCTGACCGTGATGTGCGTGGACGACGACGCGGGGATTCGGGAACTGTACGGAGCCCTGCTTGGCCAAAATGGTTACGAAGTGATCGCCGCCGTCAGTGGCCGTCACGCACTTCACGTGTTTGAGACCAAGGAACATGAGATCGATGCCGTGATCCTGGACTACGAAATGCCTGGAATGAATGGGCTTGAGCTGGCAACATGGCTAAAACAGCGGCATCCGACTTTGCCCGTGATTATGGTCTCGGGCTCGCATCCGGACCTGGAACAAATGGCCCCGTTCGTCGATGCCGCAATGGGAAAAGGTGTTCCATTACGGCACATCTTGGACCGGCTTCAAGTTCTGCTTGCCCCCTCCCGAGTGCCGGCACCATCCTCCATTGGTCACGTTCAGTGACATCTCCGGGTGGAAAACACGACGCCTCCGCTGCCGAACCTACGGCAAAAATGCCGACTAATCGGCTTTGAGGAAGACGGCCGCCAGCGGCGGCAAGGTCAAATTCAGAGAGTAAGGACGTCCGTGGACCTCTTGTTTCTCAGCCAGTACGCCTCCGAAATTTCCCATGCCGCTGCCTCCATACTCTTTGGCGTCGCTGTTTAGAAGTTCCCGCCAGAAGCCTCCCGCGGGAACACCCAGACGATAGCCGATCCGGGGGACGGGCGTAAAGTTGCACACCACCACGATCTGCTGTTTGGATGACTTTCCTTTTCGCACTAACGAAATCGTGCTGGCAACGCTATCGTTGCAGTCGATCCACTCAAAACCCTGTGGATCGGTATCGAGCTCGTGGAGAGCGGGCTCGCTGGCATAAAGCCGATTTAATTGCTCCACCCAACTCAGCATTCCACTGTGAACGGGATACTGCAACACCTGCCATTCCAGACTGCTGTCGTGCCCCCACTCGCGCACTTGTCCGAACTCATCTCCCATGAACAGAAGTTTCTTGCCCGGCTGCGCGTACATGTAGCCGAAGAGCAATCGAAGGTTCGCAAACTTCTGCCATTCATCTCCGGCCATTTTTCCGATGAGCGAGCCCTTACCGTGGACAACTTCATCATGCGAGAGAGGGAGAACGAAATTCTCAGTGAAGCCGTACAGCATGCGGAACGTAAGCTGGGTGTGATGGTATTTGCGATGGATGGGATCAAGCGCGAAATACTTCAGGGTGTCGTGCATCCATCCCATATCCCATTTCAGACCGAAGCCCAGGCCGCCGAGATAGATCGGTCGCGAAACCATGGGCCATGACGTCGACTCTTCCGCGATGGTTTGAATGCCGGGATATTCCTTATAAACTTCCTGATTCAGTTGACGCAGGAAGTCGATGGCTTCGAGATTTTCGCGTCCGCCATATTTGTTGGGAAGCCACTCGCCCTCTTTCCGCGAGTAGTCGCGGTAAAGCATCGAAGCCACAGCATCCACCCGCAGCCCGTCGGCGTGGTACTTATCCAGCCAGAACATTGCACTCGAAAGCAGGAAACTTCGGACTTCATTGCGCCCGTAGTTAAAGATGAGAGTCTTCCAATCGGGATGAAAACCCTCGCGCGAGTCGGCGTGTTCAAATAAGTGCGTGCCATCGAAGTACGCCAGCCCATGTTCGTCGGAAGGGAAGTGCGAGGGCACCCAATCCAGAATTACCGCAATACCGGCTTGATGCAGATAGTCAACCAGATACATGAAATCCTGCGGCGTGCCGTAGCGCGCGGTTGGAGCGAAATACCCCGTGGTCTGATATCCCCAGGAGCCGTAGAACGGGTGCTCCATCACGGGCAGGAATTGGACGTGGGTGAAGTGCATGTGCCGAACGTAGTCAGCCAGGCGCGGCGCGATCTCGCGATAAGTCAGCGGGCGATTGTGCTCCTCCCGCATCCATGAACCGAGATGGACTTCGTAGATGCAGATCGGGGCCTGGAGGGAATTCTTCGCCTGCCGGTTTTTCATCCATTCGTGATCGGTCCATTGGTATTCGAGATCCCAGACTACGGAGGCGGTTCGCGGCGGTTTTTCGTGCAATATTCCGAATGGATCCGCCTTGTCGACCACGTGACCGTGATGATTCGAGACGATATGAAATTTATAGATGGAGCCCTTGGTTACTCCGGGGATGAAGCCCTCCCAGATGCCTGAACTCCCGCGAGCGCGTAACGGATGTGAACGTGGATCCCAGCCGTTGAAGCTGCCGATGAGCGACACCGCTTTCACATTGGGAGCCCATACGCTGAACGAGGTGCCGGGTTCGCGGTTCTGCGAGGTGAGGTGGGCGCCCAGCTTTTCATAGGTGCGGTAGTTCCGGCCTTCGTTGAAGAGATAAAGATCCTGCTCGGTCAGGAGGGGGGTCTGGGAGCTGGGACTCATCGTAAGCGGGGTTTTCGTCATTGAAGAAATTGGGCCACCTGCCCTTGGTAGTGTACCGGATTTGCTTTCTCAGCCTTGTTTGTCAGCGACCTCTTCGCGGTTTTCTCCGCCGTGCTCTGCGATTCAAGGTTTTCCGCCGTCTTCGAGTTTGAAACACTCCACGCCAGATCCTTCGCCCCGCTGAAGAACGCGGGACTCAGGATGACGTCATTCAAATGAAGGGCGCGGGACTCAGGATGACGTCATTCAAATAACGAGACTGATCAGCCACTGCCTGCATGCTAGACTCTCAAGGACGGCTCCTGTTGTCGTCACGAGCCGTCACGTCACGTTCAATGCCCGCTCTCCGCGTAATCATTCTTTGGCATCAGCATCAGCCTTTCTACAAAGACCTGGTTACGGGTGAGTACCGTCTTCCCTGGGTTCGGCTCCACGCCCTTAAAGACTACTATGGGATGGTGAAACTGCTGGACGAGTTTCCCAACGTACACCAGACCTTCAACCTCGTTCCGTCATTAATCACGCAAATCCAGGACTACGTTGCCGGAACGGCCGACGATCCTTTCCTGAAGGTCGCGGCCAAGGTAAAAGATCTCACTGCGGACGAACGCCGCTTCGCCCTGCAATATCTGTTTCAGGCGAACCCGGTGAACATGATCGGCCGCTATCCACGCTACCATGCGCTTTGGGAGCGTTTTCGCGGAGCGGGCGATTCCGCCGAACGGGCCGAAAAGTATTTTCAGCCGCAGGACTTCACCGATTTGCAAGTGCTCTCGCAGATCGCGTGGTTCGACGAGTTCTTTCTGGAAGATCCGGATATCGCGGCGCTCATCAAGAAGGGTCAGGGATTCTCGCTCGAGGATCAAGCACTGGTGATCGCCCGCCAGCGCGCTTTATTGGGCACTGTGCTGCCCGCCCATGCCGCCGCCGCACAGCAGGGCCGAATCGAAATTTCAACTTCGCCCTTTTATCATCCCATTCTGCCACTGGTGTGCGACACCAACATGGGTTCCGTTTCGACCCCTGGACTGCCCCTACCCCAGAACCGTTTTCTCCATCCAGAAGACGCGCGGGAACAACTCCGGCGCGGACTGGATCTGCATCAGGAAGTCTTCGGCGTTCGGCCAGTGGGCGTTTGGCCTTCCGAGGGCAGCGTGTCGGAAGACGTTTTTGCCATTGCCCAGAAGTTGGGTGTGAAGTGGATGGCCACGGACGAGGGCGTTTTGGGACGAAGCCTGGGAATTAATTTTGCGCGGGACGGCGAAGGCCGTCTCTCCACAGAAAACGCCGAAAAGCTGTATACCATTCACCGCTTCGAAAACAATTCGACGGAAATGCATTTGATCTTCCGCGATCACACCATCTCAGACTTGATCGGATTCGTTTATTCGGGGATGCCCGCGCAAGACGCGGCCAACCACCTCATCCACAATATCAAGCAAGCCGCGCAGCCGGTTCTCAGTCAAGGACGGGACGCCGTTGTGTCGATCATTCTGGACGGCGAAAATGCCTGGGAATACTACCCTCGGTCGGGTCGCGAATTCCTTCGCCGTTTCTATGACGCTCTGCAGCGCGAAGCGGGAGTCGAAGCGGTCACGGTATCCGAGGCAATCGCCCGCCATCGTGACTTCGGCAAGCTTACCTCTTTGGTTCCCGGCTCCTGGATCAATGCCAACTTCAACGTGTGGATCGGCGCTCCCGAGGACAACCGCTCCTGGGATTATCTCTACCACGCCCGCAACTTCTATGCGGCGAATGCACCTCGGGCGAGCGAAGCACACCGCAAACTGGCTTTCGAAGAACTGCTCATCGCGGAAGGCAGCGATTGGAACTGGTGGTATGGTCCGGAACATCATTCGGCAAATGACCGCGAATTCGACGAACTGTATCGCAAGCATCTTTCCAACGTGTATCAGGCGCTGGGCGCGATCCCGCCCGATTATCTCGCTCAGCCGATTGCTGGTGTGGAGACTCGGCCCGAGTTCACGCCTCAGACTCACTACATTCATCCGCGTATCACGGGCGACATGGTTCGCTATTTCGAATGGATGGGTGCTGCGGTGTATACCGCGGACCACCGCGCGGGCGCAATGCATGGCAAGCAGTTTCTGGTGGATTCGGTGTACGCGGGAATCAATGACACCTATGTCTACGGCCGCCTGGATTTCGTGGGCAAGCCTCCCGAGATGGATTTTGATCTAGTAGTCAATCTCGAATCCTGGGCAGCGGATGCACAGCGTCCCCGGCGCGCGTTGCGAGTGGATGTGAAAGTCGAGGCCGGCATAACACGATCGTGGCGAGTCTCCTCGTCAGATGAAGAACAGCCCTTGGCGACGTTCGACCGGCCCTCCGAAGAAGTCAAGATAGCCTTGCTGCGAAACTTCGAATTCAAACTCCCGCTGGCGTGGCTGCTGGCGAAGCCAGTGGCGTCCGCCGGCAGCGCCGAAGGAAAAGCGGCCGCCCCGGTGACGACTCTGTTACGCCTCCGCTTCAGTCTTTGGCAGAACCATCTGCCGGTTGACGCGCTCCCTCTTGAAGGGTGGATCGAGCTGCGTCTTCTCAGCGAAGAAGACTTGGCTGCATTAGCGTTCTGAGCTCCCATTTCCTGGTACTCGAGAATCCGCCCGACCAGCCGGAACCCCGATCAAAGAGAATAAACACTCAGGATTAAGTTTATTGTTGATTAGCCCTTTTCTTTCCAGTCGTGAAGGGGCACCATTGCACTCAGAGGCGTTCTGGTTCGGAAAGGAGAACAGCCATGACCGAGCAGCCTCACGAAGTGCCGCAGCAGGAGCGAAGAAAATATCCACGCACCAAGGCCACGATTGCAATTGAGTTCAAACCGGAAGGCGCAGCCGTCGCCAGCCATGCCGAAACCGCCGACCTCAGCCTCAGCGGATGCTACGTGGAAATGAGCTTCACGCTAGCCGTAGGGAGCAATTTAGATATTGTTCTCTGGGTTGAAGAAGCACGGTTGGCAATGAAGGCGGTGGTCGTAACTCACCATCCGCAATTCGGGAACGGGATCAAGTTCCTGGACATGTCTCAGGAAGACCAAGCCAGGCTGGCACATTTTCTCAAGGGTTGCGAGGATGCCTCAAAAGGAAAGCCGGAAGCAACCGCTTCCGGCTGATCAGAACCAACGGTAAATCAGTTTCCAGGAGTGCTCGGCGCTGGAGTCATTGCTAACGGACGGCTCAACTCCATGGTTAGCAGAGTGCCTGCAGGCAGTGTGGCCGAGTTCTTCTTGACCAACCAGTGAGTCACGGTCGCACTGGCGCCGACCGCTCCACCGATAAGAACCCCTTTGCCGCCGCCAATCAGTCCTCCTATGAGCATGCCGCCGCCGGTGCCCGCCCCCATCTCGATCAGATCGTTGTTGTCGTACCCTTTGCCCTTGAACTGCCCCTCGTTGTTGACACTCGTTCCGTTGTACAAGTCGGTCTTCTCGAGCGTGGCACTGAGGACAAAGTAGTCGCCGTTTGGCATGATCAACGTGTCTGGGAAGATGGTAATCGTAGGCTTGCCCGAAACCCGGCGCGGCTCCGTGGCATTCACCACGCGTCCCTGAACCGTGGCGCCGATCGGAATCACAGCTTTTCCATCGAGCATCACCGGGTCGGTGACTCTGCCAGAAAATGGCTCCCCACTCTTGCTCGAGGTCGTCAGCGTCTGCACCAGTTTTACTTTGAGGTTTGTGCCCGCAGGCAGTGAGATATTGTTTTGTGCTACCGCACCTACCGCCAGCAGCACCACGCTAAGCAATGCAAGTTTCTTCATTTCGCCTCCTGAATCGGTCGCAATTTTTCAAACGTCTTGTATAACAAATCAAACCGTAGCCGCCAGTTTCCGGACCGCCTCCATAAGCTTCTCCATCGGCGCCCGATCCGTCTGGCTCTCCCCGCGATAGATGTAACGCACCGTGCCGCCGCCATCGATGAGCAGCGTAGCCGGATGCGCGATATTGATTGCATCCGTCCCCAGCCGGTGATACAGCCCGTACGCTTTGGTCACCGTTCGATCTTCATCCAGCAGAAACGGAAACGACACCGGATGCTTTGCCAGAAACTTCGCCGGCTTGAACATTCCGTCGCGCTTCTCGGCGGCGATAAATGCGGCTTGTGCCCCGGCTTGTTCGAGTTCGCTTTTCACTGGCTCAAACTGGGCCATGCGTCTTACGCAGTTGGGTCACCAGGTGCCACGCAGGAATTCCAGAATCACCGGCCCGCGCGCCCGCAGATTCAAAAGCGAAAAAACACCTTCGCAGTTGGCTGCGGTAAGTGAAAAATCCGGCGCACGCGACCCAATTCCCAGAGTTTCCGTGCGATTTTGCATCTGGAATCGACTGTAAGGTACCTGCTAGTGGAGAACAAGAGCGGATGCGGCAAACGAACCATCGGAGGCACGGGGTTTCGAGTGTGGTGCGGGGGGGCGTCGTCAGTGTGATTTTTGTGAGCGCGTGAACATCCTTACCGTCCGTGCGTCACCGACCCACGCCGTCCCAGTGATTTATAATCGCCACTCTTGTGAAGCGACAAAGGACGCACTCATGCCGATCATGAATATCGCTGATATCCATGCCCGTGAAGTTCTCGATTCACGCGGCAATCCAACCGTCGAAGCGGAAATCACACTGGCCAACGGAACCACCGGACGCGCAATTGTTCCCAGCGGCGCCTCGACCGGGGAGCACGAAGCAGTCGAACTGCGCGACGGTGACAACCAGCGCTTTCTTGGTAAGGGCGTGCTGAAAGCGGTCGAGAACGTGAACGGCGAGATCGCCGAGGCCCTGGCCAATTTCGATGCCTCCGACCAGCGCGCACTCGACCAAAAGATGATCGAGCTCGATGGCACCGAGAACAAGGGACGCCTCGGCGCGAACGCGATCCTGGCTGTCTCCATGGCGGCGGCCCGCGCATCGGCCACGGCCTTCGGCTTGCCTTTATATCGATACCTCGGTGGCGCCGGCGCCAACACGCTGCCTGTGCCCATGATGAACATCCTCAACGGTGGCGCCCACGCCGATAATAACGTCGACTTCCAGGAATTCATGGTCATGCCCGTCGGAGCCGAATCGTTCTCCGAGGCGCTGCGTTGGGGCGTTGAAGTCTTTCACACTCTGAAAGGCGTGCTGAAGAAACGCGGCTACAACACTGCCGTCGGCGACGAAGGCGGGTTCGCGCCTTCGGTCAAATCGAATGTCGAAGCGATCGAGGTCGTGCTCGAAGCCATTCAGCAAGCCGGATACAAGCCGGGGGAAGAGATCGCTATCGCCCTCGATCCCGCAGCCAGCGAGTTCTACCAGGATGGCAAGTACGTCTTTAAGAAGTCCGACAAGTCCGCGAAGAGTTCCGACGACATGGTGCGCTTCTGGGCCAAATGGGCAAACGACTATCCCATCATTTCGCTCGAAGACGGTTTGTCCGAGGAAGACTGGGACGGTTGGGAAAATCTCACCAAAGAGTTGGGCGACAAGATTCAGCTCGTCGGCGACGATCTGTTTGTGACCAACGTGCAATTTCTGCAGGAGGGAATCGACAAACACGTAGCGAATTCGATACTCGTCAAAGTGAATCAGATCGGCACAGTGAGCGAAACGCTGGATGCGATCGATCTGGCTCGCCGTAACGGATATACGTCAGTGATTTCACATCGGTCGGGAGAAACCGAAGACACCTTCATCGCCGACCTCGCGGTTGCGACCGGAGCAGGACAAATTAAGACGGGCTCCGCCTCCCGCACGGACCGCATCGCAAAATACAACCAGTTGCTGAGGATTGAAGAAGAGTTGGGAGGCGCCGCGAGATTTCTGGGATTGAAGGCGCTGAACTACAAAGCCAACGCAGCGCAATAGACTCACCTATGGCTCGAAGCGAATACTCCGTCACAAGGGCAAGGGAAAGCGGTAGGGATTCGCCCAGTCGCAACCGAAGCATCTTCATTGCTTGACTTAGTCCATGACTTAGCTATACTAAGCTCATGGAAGTCAATATCCACGAGGCCAAAACACACCTGTCCCGCCTGCTCGAACGCGTGGCCATGGGCGAAGAGGTCATCATCGCCAAGGCAGGGAAGCCGGTGGCGAAGCTGGTGCCCGTAGCCCCAGGCGCTCGCAAGTTTAAGCTGGGTTCGGCGAAGGGCGAGTTCGTTGTTCCTGACGACTTCAACGATCCTCTGCCGAAGGAGATCGAGGACCTCTTCTATAAATGAGGGTTCTCCTCGACACGCACACGTTTCTTTGGGGAATCACTGAAGAATCGAGGCTGTCCGAGAGAGTGCGCTTGCTGCTGCCCTCAGCGCAAACGTGGTTCAGCGTCGCCAGTGTGTGGGAAATCCTGACCAAAGTACAGATCGGCAAGTTGTCGCTACCTCGTCCAACCGGGCTGTTTGTGACTTCGCGGCTGGCAGCGAACGGTGTTCAGATCCTGCCTGTCACGCTGGAGCACGTGCTGCGGATCGAGAGCCTGGAACTTCACCACCGCGACCCATTCGACCGCGTCCTGATTGCCCAAAGCATCGAAGAAAAACTACCACTGGTCACTGCCGACCCTCACTTTGCGCGTTATCCTGTCGAGGTAATCTGGTAGGCTTTTTCGGAGAAATTTATGAAGCATTTCCTTCTTAGCGTGATTCTCCTTCTGTGTGGATCCGCAGCCTTCGCGCAACAACCCACAACCCCGACCGGCGATGCCGCCGCTACAAAAGAAGACATCCAGCACTTGTTCGACGTGATGCAAATTCACCAGCAAATGCGTCAGGTCATGGACGCCATGATGAAACAGCAAACCGCCATGATCCACGAGACTCTGAAAAACCGCTATCCGCAAACTTCTGCGGAGCGAATTGCCCGCGCCGACCAAATGATTGCGGAAACCATGAAAGATATGCCCATGGACGCGATTCTCGACGACATGATCCCGATCTACCAGAGGCACTTTTCGAAGACTGACATCGATGCCATGAGCACTTTCTACGCCTCCCCGACCGGCCAAAAAATGATGAAGGAGATGCCCGCCTTAACCACCGAAGCGATGCAGGCTTCCTACGCGCGCATGCAAAAGCAGATCGACACCATTCAGCAACGCGCCGAGCAAATCGTAAAAGAAGATCAGCAAAAGCCGAAGAGCCCGCCAGCAACCCCGCCGTCCCTGCAAAAGAATTAATATTGAGTGTTTCTCATCGTTACGAGATCCGTGTGAATCCGTGGCGGGTTCTCCGGTTTAGCTAGAAGCCAGGAGCTAGCAGCCAAATGCGTCCCAAACCACTCGTCCTAATCATCCTCGACGGCTGGGGCTATCGCGCCGAGACCAATGCCAATGCCATCGCGCTCGCCCGCAAGCCCACGTATGACCGCCTTCTGCGCGAGTATCCCAACACCTTGATTCAAACCAGCGGCCCCTACGTTGGACTTCCCGACGGTCAAATGGGCAACAGCGAGGTGGGCCACCTTAACATCGGCGCCGGCCGCATCGTCCACATGGACAGCACGCGCATCGAGGTGATGATCCAGAACGGCGAGTTCTTCTCCCACCCCGTCCTCGTCGCAGCCATGAAAAACGCTCGCGCTGGCGGCCGCCGTCTTCACCTCTTCGGATTGCTCTCCGACGGCGGCGTGCACTCTTACCAGACTCATCTATATGCGCTCCTCCGCATGGCCAAACAGAATGGGGTTGACCGCGTCTTCGTGCACGCGTTCATGGATGGCCGCGACACATTGCCGACCAACGGGGCCGGCTACCTCGAACAACTTCAGCAGAAGATGCGCGAATACAACACCGGAAAGATCGCCACCGTGAGCGGCCGCTACTACGCCATGGACCGCGACCGGCGCTGGGAGCGCATTGCCAAAGCCTTCAACGTCATGGTCTACGGCAACGGCGACGCCGCGAAGTATGTCGACCCGGTGCAGGGCGTCAAAGACTCCTACAACAAGGGGGTGACGGACGAATTCATCGTTCCCTTCGTCTGCGTCGACAACAAAGGCGAGCCCCTGGCCACTATTCGCGACGAAGACTCCTGCATTTGTTTCAACTTCCGCGCCGACCGCGTCCGCCAGATTACTCGCGCCCTCACTCGCAACAGCGGCCTCAACGAAAAAGCTGGACGCGATTTACCCGGCGCAGACGATCTCGATGCCACCATCCCCCGCGACCCCGTCCCCAAGAATCTGGACTACGTTTGCATGACCCGGTACGACAAACAGTTCGACCTGCCGGTCGTTATTCCACCCGAGTCGATGAACAACATCCTCGCCAACGTGATGGGCCAGATGAATCTCCGAAACCTGCGCGTCGCCGAGACCGAAAAATATGCCCACGTCACCTACTTCTTCAATGGCGGCGTGGAGCAGCCATTCCCCGGCGAAGAACGCCTGCTCGTTCCTTCGCCCAAGGTTGCCACTTACGATCTGAAGCCAGAGATGAGCGCCGCCGGTATCGCCGATGCTGTGGTGAAAGCCGTGGAAGGCGGAACCTTCGACGTAATCATCGTGAACTTCGCCAACGCCGACATGGTCGGTCACTCCGGCAAGATCGAACCTACAGTGAAAGCTGTAGAAACGGTGGATGCCTGCCTCGGCCGCATCGAGCCTGCAGTGCGGGCCAAAGGCGGCGCAATGCTCATCACTGCCGATCACGGCAATGCCGAAATGCTGATCGATCCCGTGACCGGAGGTCCGCATACCGCGCACACCACGAATCCCGTGCCTTTCATTGTCGTCGCAGGAAACGGCAACCAGTTCACTCTCAAGACCGGAGGCTCGCTACGCGACATTTCTCCGACGATCTTAGCCATGCTCGAGATCGAAGAACCGAAAGAGATGACCGGACACGATTTGCGGGTGCCGGTGAAAAAGAACTGATCGTACCACCTGAGCCAGTCAATCACCCGAAGTGCAAAACCTTTCATCTTGACCGCCACGGTTAGCCGGGACGATAATTAGCCGCTTCAACCGCCTCACGACTTTCCGCCACAGTCGCGCGGTAGCAACGCAGTTCGCGCCACGATGAGAATCGCGTAATTGGTTTTGACGGGGCTCCATTCCCAGTGCGGGCGGGCAGGGGAAAAATTCAGAACAACTTTCTCTAGGAGGAGAAATCAGTGAAACGGTCCATTCTGGGTGTATTGCTAGTTCTAACGTTCGTCGCCGTCGGTATCGCAGCGGCGCCACCGTTAACCTTCACGTTCAAAGACGTCCACGCCAACAAGACGGCGCTGGAGACGGACACCTACGGCATCAACAATGCTGGCGTCATCGTCGGAGACTATGTCGACTCCAAGAGCGTTCAGCACGGTATGATTCTCGCCGGAACAAAGTTAACCACCGTTAATAACAGCAGTTGCGAGGCTATCGCGGGCACCGGTGGGATCTCTTTCTACGGTGTCAACAGCGCGGGCGCAGCAGCGGGCTGGTGCACCAGCGCCAAAACCGGCCTGGACATTGGTTTCGTCTACTCTAAAGGGAAATTCACTCCGGTCAATTTCCCGAAGTCCAATGGAACCCAGGCTACCGGCATCAACGACAAGGGAGAGGTTGTCGGCCTGTATCTCGACTCCGCCAACCTCACGCATGGCTTCTCCAAGATCGGCACCAAGTACAAGAGCATTGATGTGAAAGGCGGCACCAATACGGTAGCTTGGGGAGTCAATAATGCTGGCCAGATCACTGTATACACCACGAACTCGGCTGGCACTTTCGATTCTTACCTGGTAACCGGGACGAAATTCAAGAAGATCGACAACCCGGGCGCGGGATCGACCGGTACCATCGTCCATACCCCCAGCAATGTAGGCGACATCGATGGCACCTACTACGATACCGCTGGCACCGAGAAAGGCTGGCTGCTTCACAAAGGCAAGTACTACGATGTCGTGGATCCCAACGGCGTTAGTCGCGCCGACGGTCTCAACGACAAGTCTGTACTCGTAGGACGTTATGGCTCCGGCTCGTTCGGTGGCACTGGTTTCAAAGCAAGCTACAAGTAATACCTCCGCAGCTCGCCGCCTCAATGCCCGTCCCAAGGCATTGAGGCGGGCCGGGCTTTTTTAGATTGCCTGACAAAACATTCGAGAAATCGCAGGGTTGACTCTCGATCCTAGCGGACGGATAATGACCCAGTTCATAGGAGGTTCTATGAAACGCTCTCCCCGGCAGCACTTCATCCTTTCTGCCCCACTCCAGCAACGGCTCAACTCCTACGCACTCGCGGCCGGAGCAGCCGGGGTCGGAGTGCTCGCCGTGACCCCACCCGCGGCTGCTAAGATCGTGTACACCCCGACGCACAAGGTCATCACCTTTACCCACGCGGTCGCTCTCGATCTGAACCACGACGGCAAAACCGATTTCACTTTCCACGAGACGTTCATTACCACAACCAGCGTCGGCGAAAATCATTCCCTGATCTTGTCGGCTCTGCCTGCGCACCAGAAAAACGAAATTTGGGGCAACGGCCGCCATGCCTCGGCCCTCGCCGCCGGAGTCCAGGTCGGCCCTAAGGGCAAATTCTCCGTCTCCAAGAAAACCATGGCCGTCGACTATTACGCCGACGGCACCGGAGGCAGCGGCACCTGCGCCGGCCTGTGGAACAACGTCAAAAATCGCTACCTCGGCCTCAAATTCACCATTAACGGAACCACCCATTTCGGCTGGGCGCGCCTGAACGTCACCTGCACGACAACGTACCAAACCCACAAGGTTACCGGCGTATTGACCGGCTACGCCTACGAGACCATCCCGAACAAGCCCATCATCACGGGCAAGACCAGAGGCCCAGAGGATGACGATCAACCGGCTCCCGCATCGCTTAAGACACACCCTTCCGAACCGGCCACGCTAGGCGCGTTAGCGCTAGGAGCGCCGGGATTGGCAATCTGGAAGCGCGAGGAATCTGTGTCCCCCGCACCCGCGTGCACCTGACCTTGAGAAACCGAGTGTTGTCTGTAAATCCCCTACTACGCTCACCGAGGGATTCTGAGCGCGATGGCCTTCCATGAGAAGGCCGGCCTGATTTCGTGACTTAGGAAATCGGATGGCCACCGGGTGGGGATAAAGTACAAGTAACTATGGGAGAGGCCCAACAGGTGCCTATCGCTAGTTCAAATCGGCACATTTTGGAAAAGGACATTTGAAGTTGCAGTTCTCCGGCCGCCATACGCGAGGCTTTCAGCCATGGCTGCAAATGGTTTCATCTGGTGCGGTCCACTCTTTTTAGAGTAAACTTCCTGCCCAGCGTACGCGGAGGGATCTCGTAATGACTACAAAAGTGAAATGTGCAACCTGTTCGTTGCTGGCGCTGCTTCTTGTCACTACCGCCGCCGCGCAAAAATATACTGTCACCGCCCTCGGGGCCCTGCCGGGATTCACCAGCAGCTATGCGGACGACAACAACAACACCGGTCTGGTCACAGGCTGTTCCGACAACTCGGTATATCCGACGGTGCCGTGCACCACCAACATCGCGGCCGATGCCTTCCTCTGGAGCAGCAAAGGGTTTCAGGATTTAGACCATCTATCCGGTGACGATCAGAGCATCGGATATGTTGTCAATGATTCGGGCGTGGTCGTGGGCTCCTCGGCAAATACTACGACCGGCGTGTACCACGGCTTTGTCTGGACCAGCCCCGGCCCCATGGTTCGCTTGCCTGATCTGCCAGGTGGCAGTGGGTACACTTTTGCTACCGCGATCACTTCGAAAGGCGTGATCGTCGGCGAGTCAGCCACCAGCAACGGTGATGAGCATGTGGTTTTGTGGACCAAGAGCCAGGGTAGCTACCATATTCGTAGTGAGGGATGCTTGCCAAGTGCCCCTTACTGCTACGCGTACGATATCAACGAGAGCCTTCAAGTTGCCGGCACCGCCTACTTTTTTAACAATAACAGCAAATACCATGCGTTCCTCTGGGGCAAAGGGAAATGGAAAAACCTGGGAACATTGAAGGGAGGCAACAGCTATGCAGTCTGGCTCAACAATTCGGGCACGGTTCTAGGCGCCTCCACTTCGTCAAAGTATCCCAATGGAGTGGTCGTGTACTGGGATAGCACCGGAATACACCCCATCTATACGCTGCGGGGAGGAACCTCGAGTGCTCCTGGATTCATTAGCGACGCAGGGGAAATTCTCGGGGATTCTACCGTGACCGGCGGCGCCGACCACGCTTTCATCTGGACGAAAGCCACAGGCATGCAGGATCTCAACAAAATGATCCCCAAGAATTCAGGCTGGGTTCTGCACCATGCTTCCTCGATCAGCAACTCGGGACAGATCGTCGGTTACGGCACCATTAACGGCCTAAATCAAGCTTTCCTCCTGACTCCGAAACAGTAGCTGGAAGGATGAGGGTAGGCAAGAAGTTCGGCGACCAGAGCAACTATCGGGCTGCAACAGTTTTTCGGGCCGTTCGCGGAGCGGCCTTCTTCTGTGATCCTCCAGACCATCTCGCACGACTGCATGATCGAGAAGCTTGGCTAGGCGGCATGGGCGAGGCTGAGGGCAAGCAGCTTGGCCGCAAACTCGCTATTAAATTCCTCCTCAGAATCGCCGCCGATGGGCCACGTCGCCAAAACCTTGGCGCCTCTTCAAAGGCAAATTGCCAACCAATTCGTTGACCGGAGCGCGTGTCAGCTTCTCGCTCTGGAGGCAGACGCTTTAGAGTTCGAGCGCGCCGTGAAGGTACAGGCGTGCCTTGCCCGCGATCTTCACCCGATCGCCCGCGATTGTGCATTGCACGTATCCACCGCGGGCACTGAGTTGTCGCGCGCGAAACCTCTCCTTATCTTTATCCCTGCCCAAGCGCCCCGCCCAATAGGGAGCCAGCGTGCAGTGTATCGAGCCGGTGGCGGGGTCCTCATCGATGCCGACCGCCGGTGCGAAAAATCGGCATACGTAGTCCACGTCACCCTCGCCGGGAGCGGTAACAATCGCTCCGCTGATCCCGATGTCCAGTTTGGCAAGCGCCGCAATGTCGGGCGAGAGCGCTCGCACCTGCTCGGCCTGATCCACCACCACCAGGAAATCGCGCGATTTCGTTATTAGCGCCGTTTTCAAACCCAGGGCTGGTAAGAGGCCCGCTGGCGTCTCGCATGGTTCCGCGGGCATGGCGGGAAAATCCATTTCAAAACTGTTTTCGTTCTTGTCCTGAGCGACGGTCAAGATGCCGCTGCGGGTGTGGAAGCGAACCGGCCACACGTTGTGCTTCCGCAGCGCGAGTACATAGGCGGATGCCAAGGTTGCGTGACCGCATAGGTGGTCCTCGATTTTGGGTGTAAACCAGCGCAAGTCGAAATCACCATCCGCGCGAGCAACCACAAAAGCGGTGTTGCTGTGCCTGTTCTCAACCGCAATTTTCTGCATGGTGCTATCTGCGGGAAAAGCCGAAAGGATGCAGACCCCGGCCGGGTTCCCTGCAAAGAGCTCACCCGTGAATGCATCAACGTGGTAATACGGAATTGCCATGTGGTGCTCCTCTAGAAGGCTGCTGAGAAACTCCGATCCGGCGGGGTTTCGGGAAGGGCACGACTTCAGTCGTGCCGTTAAGTCCTCTAGAACCGACAGCGCTTTAGCGCCTGGGGTTCGCTTATGGCGGTGCAAATGAGTTTTTCAGCAGCCTGCTAAGCTACTGGATCCCTCTAGGAATCGCGCCATCAGAATGGAACTTTTCTTAGTGACCCGCCACCTTCTGCTTCGCCAGGTAGTCGTTAATCGCGGTGCCCCACTCTTTCCCATTTTCGCGGTCCGAGTTGCCCAATTCCTCAACGTGTTCGTTAGCCTCGGGATTCAGAGCGGTTCGTTCGTACACGACGTTCACTTTCGTGTTGGCCTGATCGATTTCTGAGAAGCGAACGTCGATCAGCACGACCATCGCCTCCGGGATGACGTACACATACTGAAAGTGCCGGGCGTCCATGTCAAACGATGTGTTGATCCAATAAGCGTGATGGTGCCCGTGGCGGACGGTAAACACCGCTCCCTGAATATCCTTCGCTGGCTGCGGATACAAGAAATGCGGATCCCAATGCCCCGCTGCCCACGCACGCTCTCCCTCCGGCCCAAACAACGGAGCCACAATCCGGTAAGGAGCCTGAACCGTGAACTCGAACTCGTTGCGAACGTGAACCACAGGACCGCTGGAAGCAGCCCGACGGTGATGATAGAGCAACGCCCCTACCGCCAGTGCACCCACTGCAAGGAAAATCGCCAAAGCCGTCTTCATCGCCTCCGCTCCTTTAATTGATGGCTGTCGGATGCCTTCAAAGTCATGCCGTAAAGCTTCTTGAATTGTTCAATCTCCTTGAGCGTCTCCGCAGAAAATGGCGCTTTCCCCTCGAAGGCGTGCAGCACGACTCCCTCCAACAGGTCGCCTAGAGTCATGTCTTTCAGTTCTGCAATCGCCTTCAGCACTTTCAACATTCGTTTTTCGAGCCGCACGCCGGTTTGAACGCGCTCGACTTCGACAAATGAGGCTGATTCTTTATCGCGGGTCATGTCGATAATATTACCATGGTACATAGGTACACGCACTCAATCTCTCCGAGACTGAAGCAAGCCATGTAGATCGCCAGTATTGCCACGCCCACGAGGGCATGCAGACAAAGCTCGGACCCTCAAGCGCTAACGACGATGGATAGGGTGAATGCCGCCGACGAAGAGAAAAAACAGGAACGAGACGAGGGCGATGAGGAGCAGGAGCGCCAAATCGGTCAAGCCCCTTTTCAGCCAGTGCGTCGGAATTCTGCCGGATCTGAACAAGATCTCGTGGAAGTAGAGAATCCACAACCCAGCCGCGACGCACAACAAACCAAGCCGGATGGTTGTGTAAGTGAGATGCAAAACGACGTAATCATACACGATGGCTTCGTTTGCTCAGGAGTCGACAGGGCACCCGGGTGCTGGCCTGGAGCGACAGAGCTCAAGCAATACGGTTCGTCTTGCGATCGTTTCCCCACCAGACTGCGGCATCGTCAGGACGGTTGAGCATCTTCGACAATTCTTGCTTGATCTGCAACAGCCGATTTTCACGCGCATCCGAAGCGGTCCGCTCAACCGGACTGTGCTGGCTCTGTTGCGAATACACAACGTTGCTGTTCCGCAGGTCGGTGATTTCGTGACGAAGGCTGGAGAGGTGTTCCGCGAGGTAAGGCATAATCCCAGCATACGCCTGAATCAGGCTTCCGTTTGGGTTTCTTCACCGAGTTGCATTCGCGGCAATTGACACGATTGCTGGCCTGCACAACAATAAGAACAACACCCAATCACAATGAGCGGAGAAAACTTATGGCCGAAGAAGGCGAATACCTAGCCGAAGCCCCCACTGGGTCAGGAGGAAGCGCCGCCAAGTGGATCGTGCCCCTGCTGGCAGTCATGTATGTTGCGGGCTCACTTTACTTTCTGTTCAACTTGCGCGAGCGCATCGACCAGATGGGCAAGGCTCAAACCGCGAGCAACGCGCAGATCGCAGAGCTTGCCAAACGCATGCAGTCTGCCGAGGCCGACTCCGAAACCCTGGCTACCCAGCTGGGCATGACCAAGAAGGAGTTGGCAACCCGCTCGGCCGAATTGCAGCGCGAACAGGTCGCACAGCGCGCCTCGCAACAACGCCTCGCCGACGAACAGAAGCAGCAGATGACCCAGGTGAACGGCGAAGTCGCCAGCGTAAAAACAGATGTTGGCGGCGTCAAGACTGACGTTGCCTCGACCAAAGCCGAACTCGCCGCCGCCGAAGCCAAGCTGCAGAGCACCATTGGCGACCTGGGTGTGCAGAGCGGCCTGATCGCGAACACGCGCAGCGACCTCGAAGTGCTCAAGCACAAAGGCGATCGCAACTACTACGAATTCACGCTGGTCAAGGGCGCGAAGCCCCAGCCAGTTTCGACCGTCAGCCTTCAGCTAAAGAAAACAGATGCCAAGAAAGGTAAGTTCACCATCAACGTCACGGCTGACGACAAGACCATCGAAAAGAAAGATCGCAACGTCAGCGAGCCCATCCAGTTCTACACCGGGCGCGATCACTTGTTGTACGAAATGGTGGTCTGGTCCGTTGACAAGAAACAGGCGGTGGGATACTTGAGCACGCCCAAGAACGCGCCCGTGCCCGTGACGAGCGGGCAATGATATGCGAGTTGTGTTCCACGTGGAACATTCTGCAATTAGCTATGAGCTAAGTATGGATTCTAACCTGAGCGCTGTCATTTGGTCAGGACCAGCGGGACTGGCTGGTAGTAGGCTTGGATTGTTACCTTCAGCGACTTGCGATTAATGAAGGCGTCCGGGGTTACAGGAAAGGCGACGATGATGGTTCCCTGGGTTTGACCTCCGGGTTCGATTTGGGATTCGCGCTCGAGCGGGTTGAGCGCGTGCTGTTTCAGCGTAGGGAAGGCCTGGAAATAGCGGTCGAAGTCGGCTGGGGAAGCGGCGTCGTTAGAGAACGTTCCGCTGCCGGAATCGAGATCGGACTTGATGGTGCGGATCAAGTAAGGTTTCTTGCCGTTGTTCCGGAGTGAGACGTTGATCGCCACCATCGTCAGATTCTGATTGGGAACTTCCACTGAAACCACGTCGTCGATCGATCCCGTCGCTGCAGATTGCGGGCGTTGCACGAATGCAATGAGGCCCGCGATTACCGCGATAATCGCCGCTCCGATGAGAACGATCTTCACGGGCGGCAGATTTCTTTTCGCGGTGCCGAATTCTTCTCCGATGTTAAAGGGAATGCCGGGTTGGGACGGGACCGGCGTAGGTACGCTCGGCGCGGGTGGGGGAGTTGGGATGTCCTCGGGCATATCTTGTCTCTGATTGTAATCGCTTTGGCGGCCGAAATCCCGAGGAGGCTAGCTCGGGCGTTCGTTCAATCGAGATTCGATTTGCGATCGTGGTGTACGTCTGCGATGTGTGAGTGGGATTCAAACCATTTCTGCCACGCCGCGCGCGATTACCCAAGGACGTGAGCGCCCGGTAATATCGGCGAGTGTCTGGCTTGTCTCCGCCGTAAAACTTCGCTTCACGCGGTTGAATGGCTTACTGCACGGTCAATGAGCGCCTGCTGGCTGTTCACAGCTTCTTGAGTGCGGTTTGAGTTTCGTACATAATTGCCATTCGGTTGCATGTGGCGTGCTTTTACGGTGTCGGCCAAATAGATGGCGAGAACCTGGTCGCGGAGATGGCGGATTAATTTGGGGTCGCTTACCGGGAATACGACTTCGACTCTGCGGTTGAGGTTGCGCGGCATCAGGTCGGCGCTGCCCATGTAGATCTCTTCCTGACCGGCGTTCTTGAAATAGTAAATTCGGCTGTGCTCGAGGAAACGTCCGACGATGCTGGTCACCCGGATGTTTTCGCTCACGCCCTTGATTCCCGGACGCAGGCAGCATATCCCGCGTATCAATAGATCGACCTTCACGCCTGCCTGCGATGCTTCGTACAACAGGCGGATTGCGCGCTTGTCGACGAGTGCGTTCATCTTGAAGATCAGGTGTCCACGCTCGCCGTGGCGCTGATGCTCGATCTCGCGCTGGATCATCTGTTCCAAATGTTCCCTCAGATCGACGGGGGCAACCAGCAGCTTTCGGTATTCGGGCTTGGCAGAGTAGCCGGTGAGATAGTTGAACAGGTCGGTGCAGTCGGCGCCGATCTGTTCATCGGAAGTGAACATTCCGATGTCGGTGTAAAGCTGGGAAGTAATGGTGTTGTAGTTGCCGGTGGACAGGTGAGCATAGCGCCGGATCAGATTTCCTTCCTGACGTACGACCAGCGCGGTTTTGCAGTGGACCTTCAGGTTCTGCAATCCGTAGACGACGTGGACGCCCTCACGCTCCAGCTTGCGCGCCCACTCGATGTTGCTCTCCTCGTCGAAGCGCGCCTTGAGCTCGACCAGCACGGCAACCTGTTTGTCGTTTTCCACTGCCTGGAGCAGAGCCTCGACCACCGGCGCATTCCGGCCCACGCGATAAAGAGTGATCTTGATGGCCAGCACGGCAGGATCCTTCGCGGCTTGCTGCAGGAAGGAGAGGACGGGTTGGAAGGAATCGAAGGGATGCTGAAGAAGAATATCCTGGCGGCGAATGGCGGCAAAAATGTCCTCGGTTTCCTCCTGAGGCTGCAGTGGGGCGGGGATTGCGGCTACGAACGGCGGATCCTTCAGTTCGGGACGATCGACCGCAGCGAGGTGCCGCAGGCGGCTGAGAGCCAGGGGTCCTTTGAGCTGGTAAACATCGTCGCGATCGACTTCAAGATTCTCAATCAAGATCTTGAGGACGGCGGGCGGCATGGCTTCGTTCACTTCCAGCCGGATGACGTCGGCGAAACGCCTCTGCCAGACACCTTCTTCCACCGACTCCAACAAATCCCCGGCCTCGAGTTCCTGAATGTCGGTGTCGGCGTCCCTGGTTACGTGGAAGGGATGAGCATCCAGGATTTTCATGCCTGGGAAGAGCAGCTTCAAGTTAGCCACGACCAACTGCTCCAGCCAGACAAAACATTGGCAGACCGGGTTCTTTGAGGCTTTTTGACGTGGAAGCGATTTCAGAGCAACGAATTGCGGGATCGAATTCGGTATCTTGACCCGGGCGAAATGTTCCACGCCTTCTTTGTCGCGGATCAGGACGGCCAAGTTCAGGCTCAGGTTCGAGATGTGGGGAAAAGGCCGGCCGGGGTCAAAGGCCAAGGGAGTCAGGGTGGGAAAGATCGTCTCGCGGAAATATCGGTTTAAGGAGAATCGCTGGGTATTCGTCAATTGCGAATAATCGGTGACTTCGATGCCGGTTTTGCGGAGGGACGGCAGGATTTGTTGTTGCCAGCACTCGTGCGCAGCCTGAAATAGTTTCGCCACGCGCTCACGGATCGCGGCGAGCTGGGCTGCGGGAGTCATGCCGTCGGGGCCGCTTTCGAGCACGCCTTTTTCGACTTGCCGCTTGAGGCCGGCGACGCGCACCATGAAGAACTCTTCCAGATTGGAGCCGACGATGGACAGGAACTTGACACGTTCCAGCAAAGGGACGGTTTCGTCCTCCGCTTCCTCAAGCACCCGCCGCTGGAAATCCAGAAGACTGAGTTCGCGATTCACGTAGAGCTCGGGATCGTCGAGAGGGGAGGCGGTGGGAGCGGTTGGGGTTGCAATGGTGGTGATTCGGCCGCGGCCGTTTCGACGGTCGGATTTCTTAGCGGGGTTTGTCGTCTTGATAGATTGGCGTATGGGAATCGCTTTAGCCATGGTCGCTCTGCAGGGCAATTGTAATTTGAGGAGAGTAGTTTCGTCTGCGGTCTCTAGCGTTGGGGCCAGTTTTAACCGGGTTGTAACAATCGGCGGATCGGTCCTTCGTGCTTTTTCGTCGCACTGGCATTTAGAAAGGCGTCAACCACAGAGGGCACGAAGGTTCACAAAGGAGAGCTTTAAGTTTCTGGTTGCGACGGACGGGCGTGGACGTCCGGGCCTACATTGGCCAGGTGTGCTTCATGGCTTTCGCGAACTCTTTGGCGGGGAGGGTGTTGAGTACGTCTTGTTTGGTTAGCCAGGCGCGGCGTGCTTGGAGGATGCCGTAGCGGATTTTGTCGAGGTGCGAGGTGTGATGGGAGTCAGTATTGATTACGATCTTTACTCCGTATTGTTTGGCTAATCGGAGATGGCGGTCGCACAGATCGAGGCGGTCGGGGTAGGCGTTTAGCTCCATCGCAACTTTGCGTTGGGCTGCGGCTTTCAAGACGGCGTCGATGTCGAATTGGTAGGCATCGCGACGGAGCAGGAGGCGTCCCGTGGGATGTCCCAAGAATGAGGTGTTTGGATTTTCCACGGCTTTGAGCAGGCGGTCGGTCATCTCCTGGGGAGTCTGGTTGAAATGGGAGTGGACGCTGGCGATGACCAGATCCATTTGCTCGAGGACGGAGTCGGAAAGATCGAGTGTGCCGTCGGAAAGAATGTCGACTTCGATTCCGGCGAAGATGCGGATTCCGTTGATCTTTTCATTTGCGGCGCGGATGCGCTTGATGTGCTCGAAAGCGCGCTGGTCATCGAGCCCGTTGGCGAATGCAAGATTCTTGGAATGATCGGTGATGGCCATGTATTTGTAGCCGTGGGCGCGGGCGGCCTCGGCCATTTCTTCTATGGTGTTGCGGCCGTCGGTTTCGACGGTGTGCATGTGGACATCGCCCTGCAGATCGGCCTGTGAGATGAGCGCGGGTAAAGTGTGTTTCTCGGCGGCGTCAATTTCGCCCAGGTTCTCGCGCAGTTCGGGAGGGATGTAGTCGAGCTTGAGTTTGGCGTAGATCTCTTCTTCGCTTTTTCCAGCGACGACTTTTTCGTTGTCCAGCTGGGCGAGGCTGTATTCGCTCAGGGTGTAGCCCATCTTTAACGCGCGCTGGCGCAGGGCGACGTTATGGGCCTTGCTGCCGGTGAAGTACTGCATGGCGGCGCCGAAGGAATCGGGGGAGAGAAGGCGAACGTCGACTTGCATGCCTCCGCGCATGCGAAAGCTGATTTTATTTTCGCCGCGAGCAATGATGTCCATCAAACCTGGCAGCTTGATGATGTGGTCAATCAGCTTTTGCCGCTCTTCATCGTCACAGCACGCTTTGCCGGTTACGAGGATGTCGAGATCGCCTACGGTTTCGCGTCCCCGACGCAGCGAACCGGCGGGCGTGATGTTTTCGATGCCGGGATAAACGCGGAGGTGCTCGATGATTTTTTCAGCTTGAGCTTCGGCGGCGTCGAGGAGAAAGCGTCCGGCGATGCGGCGATAATCCTGGATCGCTTTTAGCAGCTTCTGTTCGTGTTTTTCGCCCATGCGGGGCAGAGTGCGAATCTTGCCTTCCTGGGCTAATTTCTCCACGCCTTCGGGATCGCAGATCTGATACGCGCTCCAGATCAGGGCGATGGTCTTGGGGCCGAGGCCTTGAATCTTGAGCAACTGGAGCATCGAGGGGTGATATTTATTGAGCAGCTCGGCGTGCAGAGAGAGCCTGCCCTCTTTGAACATCTCTTGCAGGTTCGTTAGCATTCCCTTGCCGATGCCGGGGATGGCGAGGACTTGTTTTGGCTCTGCCATCAGATCTGCGATCTGCTGCGGGAAGGCTTCGATCGCCTCAGCCGCGTTGCGGTAGGAGCGGATGCGGAAGGAATCCTGGCCGTCGATTTCGAGCAGGTCGGCGGTTTCGTAGAGGATGCCGGCGATGGCTTTGTTGTCCATGTGAAATTAAGATTACAACCTGCGGATGCGGCTAGCCAATGCCCGGTGATTGGTTGTAATTTGATTCTGGAGTTTTCGGTGCGATGAGTTCACCAATTGCTGAGCAGCTGCGGGACGCAGTTTCGCAGGCGCGTTGGAATGAGGCTGTGGCCCTGCTGCAGACTTCCAACGCGCCGCAGGCGGCTGCGGCATTGGATGAGCTTCCGTTCGAGCAGCAACAATCCTTGTTTCGCCATCTGCCGCTGGATCTTGCTGCGTCTGTGATCGTTCATTTTCCCTACTATCACCAATATGTGCTGCTGCATTCCTTGCCCGCGGGAGAAATGCGGGCGCTGGTTGACAGGATCAGCCCCGACGATCGAATGCGATTGTTCGACGAACTGCCGGAGGAGGCGTGGCAGCGGCTCATGGACGAACTCTCAGGGGCAGCCGTTGTTGAGGCTCCGAGCGGGGGCGAGCCAGAAACCCAGCGTGAGCCGGAACCGCAGCTCCCGGAGCCAGGAGAAACGCTGATTGAAGGCCGCCAGATTGAGAAGTCTTATGCGCAACCGGATGGGAGGGACATTCAGATCATTGCTCCGATGGATCTGGCCGTCGAGTCGGGGATTATTTGCGCGCTGCTCGGGCCGTCCGGGTCGGGAAAATCGACCTTGCTGAGAATTCTGTCGGGATTGACGGCGGCATCCAGCGGCACGGTGCTGGTGCATGGGCAGCCGCTGGATGGGGGCGCTCTGAACATTGGCATGGTCTTTCAGAGTTTTGCTTTGTTTCCCTGGCTGACGGTGCTGGAAAATGTGGAGGCGCCGCTGGCGGCGAAAGGGCTGGAGCATCCGGAGCGGCATCGGCAGGCATTGCAGGCGCTTGCCATCGTAGGACTGAAAGGTTTTGAAAACGCTTATCCCAAGGAACTGTCTGGCGGCATGAAGCAGAGGGTTGGATTTGCGCGGGCGCTGGCAGTCGAGCCTGAAGTGTTGTTCATGGACGAGCCGTTCTCCGCGCTGGATGTGCTGACGGCGGAGAGCCTGCGACGCGAACTGTTGGAGTTATGGATCAATGATCAGATTCCGACGAAAAGCATATTCCTGGTGACGCACAATATTGAAGAGGCGGTTCTTTTGGCGGATCGAGTGGTTGTTCTAGGAACGCATCCGGCGAAGATCAGGGCGGATTTTCGAATTTCTCTGCCGCAGCCGCGCGACCGGAAGTCCGCGGAGTTTCTCATTTACGTGGATTACATCTACAAGGTGATGACGCAGCCTGAGTTGGAGTTTGGGCCGGTGACAAAGTTGCCGTCTTTGCGTAAGCCTTCGATGCAGGTGTTGCCGCATGCGACTGCGGGCGGGATGGCGGGATTGCTTGAGTTTTTGAATGATCGCGGGGGCAGGGAAGACTTGTACCACCTTGCGGAAGAGTTGCTGATGGAAGTGGACGATCTGTTTCCCATCGTCGACGAGGCGGTAATGCTTGGCTTCGCGGAATCAACCCAGGGCGATGTGCAGATTACGGCGGCGGGAAAGGAATTTGCGGAGGCCGATATTGCGACGCGAAAGAGACTGTTTCGCGACGCCGTCCTTAGTCATGTGACGCTGATTCAGCAGATCCGCAATGCGCTGGAGCGGAAATCGGACCGGGCCGTTCCTCTGGAATTCTTTCGCGACGTTTTGGATAAGCACTTCTCCCAGGAAGACGTTCAGCACCAACTCGATGCCGCGTTGAATTGGGGCCGATACGCAGAGATTTTCACCTACGACTCGCAGACTGACCGGTTGCTACTCGACGAGGCGGGAAACCTGGCCCATCCTAATCAAGCCTGAGAGCACCGATCTATTCGGCTTGCTCGATAATCGGCAGGTTCGAAGCGATCTGCAAATCCAGAATCAACTGGAGTTGATTTTCCACCTGGAAAAAGCGGACCACGAGAATGGTTGGGAGTGATTTCTTCAGGAGTTCGTAATATTTCTTTCTGAGAGCTAGCTTCTGTTCGTCCAGCGTCATGACTCTTTGCGCGAGTTGATCGGCTTTTGGGTCGCTCATGATCAGAAAGTTCTGGGCGTAGTCCTGGATGATCGCAAGCTTCTCATCGCCTAATTTTGTCTGTTCAGATTCGTAGTTCCGGTAGATCGGCCAAAAGACGGCCGCTTGCTGATCAGTCAATTGCATTTCTTCCTTGACGATCGCTTCTTTCCTGGCTTTCAAGTCGGTACGAAGCAGGCGGATGTAGGCTTGATCGTTGAGCTCTTTGCTCTCCGCTGGATCTTGAACCTTTTTTTCCTGCGCCCACAGGCCCGTTGCCACGGTTAGCGTCAGGACCGCGATCATGCATCGAATTCTCATGAGTTCCTCCCAAAATTATTCTTTGACTGAGTGTGACCTAACCCTACTGTGCGAGTGGCAGCATCACTGGTTGCGTCAGGTGGAACTCCAACTGGGCTTCGCTGGGAATCTGCACCTGGTCGCCTTTCTGTACGACCGTACCCACGCCGCCGGCTACTGCGCCAATCGCCGCGCCCATGCCAGCGTTGCCAGCAATGGCACCGATGGCCGCGCCCAGCCCGGCGCCGCCGAGAAGCCTGCGCGCGGATCGTTTTCCTGAGCTCTTGCCTTTCTGCGAATCAAAAACATCGGTCATGATCGGAATGGCGTTCCCATCGATCACAATTTGCGTCAGCTGGAGTTTCAGCTGTGATGAACCGGTGGCGCGTCCTGCTGAGTCGGCCTCGACGACCTGGCCATAGACCGTCGTTCCCGCGTATGCCACCACGTAGCCATTGGCAGCGAGGTTGGTAGATAAAGTGGCAGAGAATGTTTGACCGGTGTAAGCGGTGCTGGTATCCAAGCCGTCCACCATGCGGACAAGAAGGACTGTTCCGGGCGGGACTTGGACTTGCTGCGGTGCGGCGGGTGGGGGTGGCGGCGGAGTGGGGATGGGTCCAAAAGACAGCGACTGGACTTGTTGGGATGGATAGATCTGACTGGTTCCATCCGGGCCAACGAACTGAACCCCTGCCGAGCTTCGGCCGAGGAAAGTCCCGGTGATGACTTGGCCGTTGGTCAGAACAAGCGTGTCAGCCACGGCTGTGCATGCTATCCCGACACAAATTGCGCAAAGGATAAACACTCTCAGTTTCATGCGCCCCTCTTTCTTTTCCGTTTCCAGCGTCCGCATCGACGGCTCACCGGGCTGGTGAACTCGTTGCGCTGAGACACTGCATCTTACCTTTTCTGAAGCTCGCGGAGAATAGGTACGACCGACAAAGTTGTACCTGGTTTCCGGGCTAGAAAATAACCTTTCCCGCAAGCTGCATGTTGAACGGTTCGCCCGGTCCAATACCGGGACCACCGAAGAAATCGCCGATCGTGTCGGTAACATATCCACTGGATCCTACCGAGCCTCCCCCGGTCGCGAGATTAATCCGATTGAAGACGTTAAACATTTCCGCCCGAAGCTGCAACTTGAAACGCTCGGTAATTGGAATATTCTTGATGACGGAGACGTCCACATCGGCAAAGCCCGGCCCGTAAAACTTATTGCGCGAAAGATCGCCATTCGGATCGTCCGGCAAGCAGGTCGGCGAAGGCACACAGAATGCAGCAGGATTAACCCATTGCTCGCCGGTGGCCGCGCTGAAGGCGTACGAAATGCCGGCAAATGGATCGCCGATCAGGTTCAAGCCGGGGCGCTGGCTGCCAGACGCGCCCGGCCCGGGGAAATTAAACGGTTGTCCAGAGTGGAACGACAAGAGCCCGCTTAACTGCCAGCCATGCAAAAGGATTTTCGGCCCGTGTGAAGAGCCGGGAATATCGTACGTCCAATAACCGGTGAAGTTTTGGCGTGTGTCGAAGTCGCCGTCTCCGTACTCCTGATTCAGATTGGTGCCGTCTAGGGGAATCACGCCGCGGAACTCGGTTGCCTCATCCAGAGCGTGGGCCCAGGTGTAGGCGAACTGGGAGGTAAAGCCATGCCAGGATCGTATCTTCAGCACGCTCTGCAGGGCGTTGTAGTTTGAGGTCACCGCGCTATTGAATTGGTTGATGGAGCCGACGTTGGGATACTGAGCGTTGAATGTGCCATTCTGATTAATGTTTTCCGTGACGGTCAGCTTGCGTCCCAGACTGCCGGTGTAGCCCACCTGCAATACGGCGACGTTCCCGAAACCTTTCTCCACTTGCAGGTCATAGTTCAGGTAATAAGGCGTGCGGAAATTTCGGCCGACCGAGAAGACGTTATAGATATTGGCTCCGGTCACCGGATTCGGAATACCGCACCCTGGCTCAAGCGTGTAGTTCAGGCTTGCGCAAGTCACAACTCCCGGGAAGATCGATTGGCCGCCCTGCTGAACCGTCTGCCAGTTATAGGCATTCCGGCTGTAGTTGTCGACTGCGTCCGGACCTGCCGGATTGTTTTCCAATCCGTTGGCAGCGGCATTTGGCGGACGATTGTCGAGGAACGGACTAATCGCGGTCTGCTCGTAGAAGACGCCGAATCCGCCCCGCACCACGACGTTATCGCTATGCCCGGGCTGATAGGCAAAACCGAATCTTGGCGCGAAGTTGTTTTTGTCCGCCGGGTAGATGGAACCGATACCATCTCCCTGGATGACTAAGCCCCTGCCCGGTATGAAGACCGGGAGATTGTTGTCGCCATTGTGCAAAGGGCCGGCGTATTCGTAGCGAAGCCCTAGATTCAAAGTCAGGTTTGGTGTCGCACGCCACGCATCCTGCCCGAACAGAGCGAATGAGTTGACCAAGACATGCCGCTCCGCATTTCCCACAGCGATCGAGGATGAGCTTACATCCCCAGCCACAAAGTCCGCCAGAGCCAGCGTATTTGAGCATTGGGCATTGGCCGCAGGGCACGTTCCCGCCCATGGTCCTTGTGTACCATCGAAGTTGAAACTCCCCAGTGAGCGCCGGAAATAGAACTCGTCCACTCGCCCCTGACGCACTTCCCCTCCGAAGCGCAGCTCATGCGTGCCGGTAACGTAGGAAACGATGTCCGTCAGGTGACCGGTGATGTCGTTGCGGCCTTCTGGCGGCGTGATCCCCACCTGATCGAACCCGGAGATGACAATATTCGGGGCGCCGAGAATGGGCTGACCGTTAATCAGCGCGTCCGGGCTGAGGTACAGACCCAGGGCTTTCGTATCGAAACTGTTGTTGGCATCGTGAAATACCTGATTGAAATAGCTGACTCCGAAGAGCGCCTGATTGCTCAACTTGGGCGTGAGCTGCGAGTCTAATACCGCAGAGTAGTTCTCCACGCGGATGGGAGCGGCCTCAAAATAGTAGCCGAGATTGGAACTCGCCTCGACCAGCACCAAGGCCGCACCGGGCGGCTGGATTTGGTTTCCTTGTCCCATGAACCAGTGTCCCGAAAGATGTTCCTTGTCGCTGAAATTGTGATCCAGCTTTGCCACGTAGTTGTAGCTGTATCCAGTGGCGGGGTCGTTGCCGAAGAAGTTGCTGAGGGTGCCGGGCAGGGAACTGATCGAACTTGGCCACAGGGTTGAGAACAGGGTCGTCGAAAGGGTGCTTTGAGGGACATTGTATTTCGTCAGCAAGCTCTGAGCGCTCTGAATCCATGCCGACGACGGTTCGGTAGCCAGACCCGTTAGTCCGAAAATGTAGTTCTGCTTTTCGAAGCCGACAAAAAGGAATGTCTTATTCTTGATGATCGGCGCGCCCACGGTGAATCCGTAGTTTTCATTGCGGAGTCTGGGCGCTCTCGGAAACTCCGGAGTTGGCGTGAAGAAAGGTGAGCGCGCCGCATAGAACTCGTTGCGGTTGTAATAGTATGCCGTTCCGTGCACTTGATTGGTGCCGGACTTGAGGACAACGTTGACAGTGCCTCCGGCGTCGCGTCCGGATTCCGCGGTCGACTCGGTCTGCGTAGAGAATTCCTCAATGGCGTCAATGGGCATTACCACTCCGGCGATTCCCGAGACGCCACCCTGATTGATCGCGGGAATGTTATACCAGAAGTCATTGTTATCCGTTCCGTCCAGTTGCCAGTTGACTCCGTTGTTGCGAGCCCCGTTAATCGTGCCGCCTCCGTTGATTGAATAGCCTCCGTAGCCTGGCGCTATGGCGATCAATTGAGTGAAGTCCCGGCCATTGAGCGGCATGTTTTGTAGAGCCTCTTCCGGGATTGAATCGCTCTGAGTCGCGGTCGTGGCATCGACGGTGAGCAGAGCGGCCGACACATCCAGCGATCTGTTTTCCTGGGCAAGCGAAAGGTTCACCGGTAAGGTATAAATGGAGCCCGCCGTTACTCGCACCCGATCTGCGGTGTAGAGGGCAAATCCATAAGCCGTCACAGTGATCTTATAGTCGCCAAGAGGAAGGTCCTGCACGGAGAACTGGCCGTCCGCGGTAGTGACCGTGTTGTGGTTCACACTGGTTGCTGTTTCGATGGCGTGTACTTGAGCATTCGGAACAAACGCGCCGGACGGGTCGGTGACAGTGCCATTGATAGAGCCGCGGAATGTCTGCGCGCCCAGCAAGGTGACGTCTGATAACAACAAAAGGAACAGTGTGAGAACGCGCTTCATAAATTTCCGACTGATGTTCGAGAGCGAAATTCAGAGAAATAGAAGGCAAAGTCGGGAAAAACGTCAGAGCGGAACTGCATCAATGCATACTAACCGGCGCGGGAAAACGCTAAGTTCACGCCAGCGGGCTTAGTCTCATTTGTGGCGACGACTTTCACTGGAACCCGAACGGTGATCTCCGTGCCGCGCGTTAACTTCGACGCAATCGAGATCGTGCCGTTGACCAGCCTGACTCGTTCCTGCATGCTGACCAGACCCAGACCTCGGCCCTTCATCGCTGCTCCAAGGTCAAAGCCCATGCCAGTATCGCAAATCGTGAGATGAATCTCACCCGGTGTTCCCCAAAATTGCACCACGAAGTGCTTTGCGCCGCTGTGCTTCGCTGCGTTGTGCAAGGCTTCCTGCAGAACTCGGAACAGGGAGAGTGAAATGTCCGACGGCACCGGCGTGGGAAGATCATGGCTCTTGAAGTCAATTTCAAGCTTTTGCTTCTCGCCGAATTCCTGGCAAAAGCCTCGCATGGCCGCAACTACGCCGAGATATTCCAGCCGGGGAGAATGCAACTGATGGGACAAGGCTTGGATATCACTGGCGATGTCAGCTGTGTATTTCCGTAATTCGTCCACGCGGCTGAAAAGTTCAACGCTCAGGTCAGGCACGTCCATCTTGAGTCGTTCAAGCTCGATGGCGAGCAATGCCAGCCGCTGATTGATGTCGTCGTGAAGATCCCTTGCGATCCGGGTGCGCTCCTGTTCCTGCGCCTCAATCAACCTGCTGCTGACATTGGAAAGCGCTTCTTCTGCAAGCTTGCGCTCGGTAACATCCATGCACGATCCGATGTAACCGGCAAATGAACGGTCGGGATTGAATCTCGGCACCCCAATGTCGAGAATCCAGCGATATTCACCATCGTGCCGGCGCAGCCGATACTCCATTCTGAAGTCCTCTCGCTTATCAAAAGCCTGGGTGTAGGTGTTCAGGCACTTCTGCAGGTCTTCGGCGTGAACCCCTTCCGCCCAGCCGTTTCCAACCTGTGACTCAATTGACTGGCCTGTAAAGTCGAGCCAGGGCTTATTGAAATAGGTGCACAGCTTGTCGGTGCCCGACATCCAGATCAGGACAGGAGCCGTGTTTGACACTAAGCGGAAGCGTTCTTCGCTCTCCCGCATCGCGTCTTCCGCCCGTTTACGCTCGGTGATATCGTGAACCGTGCCACGAAGCTGCACGACGCGGCCGGTGTCATCGCGTTTTGCTTCGCCCCGAGCGATGAGCCATCTCGTGCTTCCATCAGGTCGGACCATCTCGAGATCGAGTTCGTACGGGGCTCCACTCCGCAAGGCTTCCTCTACGGCATTCTGCACACGTTTCCAGCTTTCTGCCGTGTAGAGCTTCGGGTGTTCCTTATAGTTGGGGGCTGGTTGATTGGGATCGAGACCAGCGATTCGATAAAGTTCTTCCGACCACGTAACCGTGTCCTTTTCCGGGTCCCACTGCCAGGCGCCTACCTTGGCCAGGTGCTCGGTCTTTCTTAGCTCCGCCTCTTTCTGCAACCGTGCTTCCTCGGCCTGCTTACGCTCAGTGACGTCCAAGCCGATCCCTAAGGCACGTTCGGGATTACCGTTGGCAGCGTAGTAAAACTTGCCCCGGTCTGTGACCCAGCGTATCGTCCCGTCCGCTCGCACTACGCGAAATTCTGCGGCGTACGGCTTCTGGTTTTGCATCGCATCGGCGAGCGCTTTCGAAACGCGCTCCCGATCGTCGGGATGCACCCGCTCATAAAATTCCTGCTCGCCCGGAAGATAGGAGTCGCCCTCGATGCCGAATATGGTCCCCAGGTCACCGAACCAAATGTTTTGTCCGGTCTTCAAGTTCCAATCCCACCCGGTTGATTTGCTGGATTCCATAGCCAGGCGAAGCCGGTCGTGGGCTACGCTGACATCGGAAGTGAACTCGCGGTTGGCAAGATAATCCTGGATGAAGACGGCGACGGCTAAGACGACCCCGGCGACCATTACCAAAAACAGGCGAATCTCATGGGTGCCAAACGGTTCATCGGTGCGGAACAGTTCCCAGACGCCGACAATCGGGACGGCAAGCACGGCGAGCATAGCCAGAACAGAGCTGTACGTCGTGTCCGTGGTGTCCAATTGAACGGTCTGCGCCAGCTGCGGTGCCAGTCTCTGGCCGTGCAGACCGATCCATACGAACCACGAGATGGCAGCCGTGAAAACCATTCCGATTAAGCCTCTTGCGGCGGGGAAAGAGGTTCCGGTCAAATCGCCCGAAGGGTCCTTCAAAGCCCAGACGACGTTTGCAGCCAATGAACCGAACGCATACAGGGCAGACGCCCCGAATAGACGCGAATAGATGGACTTCCAGGGAGGTTGGGATCGAAAGATCACCATGCCCAGAACTCCGAGGAGCAAGAGATTTTCCGTGAAGTAAAGACCCTCAAAGCGCAAGATCATGGCCGACGGCTGCGACCCATACTGGTAAGGAAACAGGAGGTAGGCGTAGGCAAAGACCCAAACGAAGAGTAAGACGAGAAAGTTGAACGTGGCCCGATACGGCCTGTGACTGGGTAATCGTAAATGGGGGCGTGACGCCACGGCCGCCATCATCAACACGATATGCAGAAATAGTGGAGGATTGTCGAACAAGAAGGCGGGAATCTTGCCATGCAGGACCACACTGTAAAACCAAGAACACGGGACCAGCGCCCACAGGCCAAATGCCCCTGCCAGGAATAACCAGAATAACCGGATGGTTTGCCTGCTCCGAACTGCATTGACGGCGGCCACGCCGCTGGCCAAGAGGAGCAAAAGGAGATAGGTGATTTCGCAGAATGCAACCAGGATGGGGCCTTGCTTGAGCGTGAGCGACAGAGCTGCCTGAGCTACCAGCAGGGCGAAAGCGATAGCCGGCCACGAATAAAGCCGCAGTCCTAGCTTAGGAGATATGGCAGGCATGCTTTCTCCCAGAGCAGGAATTCTGTGCGCATTTGCTGAACTGCCGTTGGTACACGGGTCGGGCAGAACAGGGCGCTGCGTTCGACGCCGCGCTATTAATGCAGTTCGGTCCTAATTGAGATTTGAGGACTCGCAAAGGTAATGGACCCCGTCGGTGGGCCAAGGCGAGATGGACACAGTTACCTGGAGACGAGTCGGATCAGCATCTCCCTCTGCGGCCCTCGCCTAACGGCACGCAACTAGCATTTTTCCTAGCCGTCTAGAACTAAACCGTTACGTTAAGAGATACAACTAGCAGTTTCACTAGTAACGCCCGCGCTGGGACCGGGGACTGTTGGCTCGCGACGCGCGTTTCGGTGTAGGGGTCGGAAGGAGATTCCGGTCGATCCCACTTGGCGTACCTGGGAGGCCAGGTTGTTGGTTGTCCGTGAAGGGAATCAGGCCGCGGCCCACCCTGACGTGAGCTGATGAGCTAAATATTGTGCGCCGGGGCGGTCGGGTGTATATTACGGCTCTGTCGGAAAGTCAAAACTAGAGATTCCGACGTAAGTCACCTGCTGCAGGTCAGTTCGCCGCTTTTTGAACGGACTCGATTGCTGCACGCGTTGCGATTACCCATAAATTTCTCTCTACTCATTGGTGGTGCAATGACAGGCCCGGAACGACGCCAAACTGCACGGACGACAATGGAGAGGCACGCCTATATCAACATCGAGCCGGACAACGGCGGCATCGTGTTGAATGTCTCGGATGGAGGATTGTGCTTTCACTCCTACGATCCGATTAAACCCAATGGAAATAATGGAAAGATCCGCTTCTGGTTCTCGGACCAGAATCAGCGAATCGAAGCCGACGGCACGTTGGCGTGGACGGATGAAACGCAAAAGGGAGGCTTGCGGTTCACTGCGCTGCCCCCGGAAGCCCGCGAGAAAATTCGCGGTTGGATCAACCGGCCTTCGACACCACTCCCTGCTGACTCTGGGTCAGCAGGGACTTCGCCGCGCGCAGTTCCCGCGTCCAACGGCTCCTGGAACACAAAGGCCAGGCCTAGCTCAGCAGAGCCCAGGGTACCGATTCAATCGAGCGGTTTCTCACGAGGTTTGGCGACCGGGCTCATGGTTTCCGTTTTGGTGGCGGGTGGGTTCTTATTTAATGGCTATCGCCGCGAGGTTGGGGTGTGGCTCATCCACTTGGGAGAGCGGTTTGCGGCGAAACCGGAACCGCAGATCTCAGCCGTGCAAGCAGCGTCTCCGGTTGTGTCGCCAGAGCCGCAACCGACGCCGCCAGCGCCGGCGACAGTCTCCCCAGCGCCGCAGATCGTGCAGCCAGCGGCACAGGCGGTGTTGGCAGAGCAGAAGACGATCTCAGCCGCGCCGGTGCCGGTGCCGGCTCCTGCTCCGCAAGCTGTGAAGGTACTGCCACAACCCGAAAAGCTCGCGCCACAACCTTCATCGAACCCCGGGAAGCTTCAGCAAGCGAAGGCCGAGATAGTTGAACCGTTATCGACTCCGCCCCCGGCTACGCCCAGCAGCGTTAGCAATCCCGCTCCCAAACCCGCTGCCGCGGCTGCCACTACGCCGACTTCATTGAAGGCGACGACACCTTCCGTCCCAACGCCCGCGCCCGCGCCCACCGTCGCGACCGCGTCCAACCTGATTCCGGCTAAACTCGACACCACTCCGAAGCAGCAACCTGCCACTCCACCCGCTGCGCAACGTGCCGCCCAATCGGCTGTGCGGACCGAAGAGTCTGGACCGACGAATCCGGCAGCGAATGCAGCCGCGACTTCAGAACTCTTCTTCGAAGTAGGCAAATTCAAGAATCCATCGCAGGCTCACGATGAAACCGACAAGCTGGCGCAACTCGGGTTTCCCGTAACCGCTGTCCAGAAGGGTTTCCTATGGACGAATTCCTACCACGTACTTGTAGGTCCCTACGGCGATGAGAATAACGCCAAATCCACGCACGACAATCTGGTTTCGAGCGGGTTCAAGCCACGAACCTTCGTAAGAGGCTCGCGGGACTTTACGCTAGGTTCCCCGGTGGTGCTTGCCGGTGCGCGTACCCCTGAGGGAGATTACATAATCCGTTGGGAATCGTACGTCGGGAACGCGACGGTCAAATTTCAGCACAACAACTTAACGGTTGCGGAAGCAGACGGGAAATGGGTGAAGCACGACAATAAGTACCAGCGCGATGCGTACGTGTACAAAAGAAATCCTGATGGATCGCGCACTCTCTTGGAAATTCACTTCGAGGGGATGCGTGAGGCCCTGGTCTTCTAGCAACGTCTTCTAAGAACTTCTTCTCACCAGTCATCCTGATCGACCCACTACTCTCTGTCATTCCGAGGAGTGAGGCGACGAGGAATCTGGGCTTTCGTCGGCATGCACGAAGCAGTCCGGTTTCGCCATGCACTCAATGACGACGCTTCCTATTTCCTGAGTTCGATGGAAAAAATCTGGCCTTCACTGGATTTGCCAGAGGCTTCGAAAAACTCTACGTTCGCCTTCATGCCCTCCAAATCGGTACAAGGATGAAGTTCGCCCCCGGGCGTGAAGTTCAAAGCAGAGAACTGAATTTTGAAGTAGTTATTGCTATGGAGGGGAAGCGTCTTGCCATCGCCCTCGACTTTCAATTCCATGATTGCCGGCAGGGAGCATTGCACATCCTTAATCGTACCCTTTACCCCGTGGCGCGGCCCATGCGGCTCTTCAGGCGCGGGTTGTTTGGATGTGCCGAGCGTTGCCTGCGCTGAAGATTGCTCCTGAGCACCGGCAGATTGACTTTCCTGCGTGGCTTCGCGGGACCGCTCTATTTGCTGTCGTGACGCCTGATATTGCTGGGCTGCCTCCAGCAGATTCTGGACCGCGTTGACCTCGTCTGGGGTCTTGGCCAGACTCGCGGCGTTCTGCAGCACGGCGATGGCGTCGTTGGGACGCTGCATTTGCAGCAAAATATTGGCCGTGCTCAGCCGGTAGTGAAGATTGCCAGGTTCCAATTGCACTGCGTTCAGGACCAGGGTGTGAGCTTCGTCGAGATTCTCGCGCCGCATTCCGTAAAAGACTGCCAGCTGATCGTAGGCTGGGGCAAAGGAAGGATTGAGTTTGATGGCTGTTCGCAGGCTGCTTTCGACTTGCGATTTGTTGTCGGAGTCGAGTTGTCCACCATTCATCGTAATGGCCGCGAAATAGTAATAGGCCAGAAAACTTTGCGAATTCAGTTTTACCGCCTGCTCGTACCACTCCCGCGCTTTGGCGAGATTGCCTTGGCGGAACTCCAGGTATCCCATGGTTTCATGGGCCGACGCGTTGCTCGGATCATCGCGAAGGACGCTTTCAAGCAGAGGCTTCGCATCCTTTATACGTTGGTTGTAAACCAGAAAGTCCGCACGCGCGGCATTCGCCTGCGCCAGGCTGAGAGCTTGCACTTTGAAAGCTGAATCGTCGATCTGGATGGAGGTTGCTCTCTTAGAATAATAATATTTTCCTATCTGGATGTATTTCTCGAGCTCGCTCTGCAGTAATTTCAGATCGCCAAAGGCGCGGGCGCCGGCTGTAACAGGGTCCACTTTTTCACTTACCAACTTCATGTAATCGTTCAAGCGGTGCGTATTCTGGTGGTCGTCTTCGATGGTTAGATAGTGTGTAAGGGCCCAAGACTCCGCGTAGAAGATGGACCCCTTGTTCTCTTCGTGGTAGTAGGGCGAATTGATATCGACGGCAAAAAGAGTCGGCAGCGGCAACAGCTTATTTTGCAGGAGGAGGACCCGGTCCTCCTCGCTTGGTTCGCCGACCAGCACTTCTTTATCGCGGATTTCAGTGGTTTGATAGAACTCGGCGAAGCCCTCATTGAGCCACAACGGCAGCCAGCTCGCAGCCTTCTGGTTCAGCAGATGTGTGTACTCGTGATAAACGACAGCGTAAGGATGCTCCCCGGGTGCGTCGAGTCTCATCAGAACGTAGTTCTTATCCGGTGCGCGCAAGAAAAGTCCGGCCAGGCCCAACTTGCCTTTGCCCAAGTAAGCTTCCGGTTCGAGGGCTCGAAAGCCTTTTTCATCCTTGATTGCCAACACCACGATGGGCGCGCCTGTATCGATCGACGCCCGGGGAAAGCGGTCCTGAAAAACGGCCCGCATTCGCTCGAACTGGTCAGCCACTTGTCGAGCCTGCTTTTCGCTCGAGTCACTCAGGACGATAAAATGCGGGCTGCGAACCTCCAGCCAGTTTTCGGGTTTGGCCCACGCAGAGGCTAGCAGCGCGGCGAGCACCGTGAGCAGCAAAAAGATACGTTTGGACATGTGGCGCGCCAATACAGATACATCGAAAAAGCGGACGCGTCAAATTACCGAAGACGGCTTCGATACCGTTTGGATGTTCTATGAGATTCGTTAAAGCAGGGTTGGAAAAGAAAAACCGGACCCAACCGGACTTGTCGGAAATGAAACGACAGACGCGCGGAGCCAGCGAAGTGCCGAGCCAGCCACGATCTCGTGAGGCAGTTCTCTGCAGCTTAATGTGTTACTTTACGAAGCCTTTGTAACATTCGAAGCCTGCGGACCCTTGGGTCCCTGGGTTATCTCAAACTCTACCTGATCCCCCTCTTGCAGGCTTTTATATCCTTCCGACGTAATTGCGCTGTAATGGACAAACACGTCGGCTCCGTCATCCCGGCCGATAAATCCATATCCTTTGGCATTGTTGAACCACTTTACCGTACCTTTCAAGCGTTCCACTTACGCCCCCTGGGGCACAGAACTTTCCTGAATCCAATCCATGCCCTCCGATTTTCCTGCCATTTTCCGGCTACTCGAAGAGGCTGTCAAGAGGAACGCATCATGGGAAAGCCACAAGAGAGGTGGCTATTTACGTTTCTTGCGGGTGCCGAACTCTTGAGCAAGCCAGAGCACGCCTGAGATCGTCTTGCCATCGTGAATGCGACCGGCCATTACCATCCGAACGGCGATGCTCAGAGGGAAAAATCTGGTCTCGATGACTTCATCTTCCTCCGGCTGCGCGATGCCGGGACGCAGGCCCGTCGCCAAATAAATGGACATAGTCTCGGCGACAAAACCGGGGCTCGCATAAAACTTCAGGATTCGCTTCCAGCGGGCGGCGGCATAGCCGGTTTCCTCGAGCAGTTCGCGTTTGGCCGCAGTCAACTCGTTTTCTCCTTTATCGATGCGACCTGCGCAGAGCTCCCAGAGATACTGCTGGGCAGCATGGCGATACTGGCGCACCAGCAGCAGGTGAGGCTCGGAATGGCTTTCATCAACCGCGAGAATCACCACCGAGCCGGTGTGGTGGACGATGTCGCGACGGCCGCGCACACCTGAGGGTTCTAATACCTGATCCGTGGTGACCCAAAAGGCGGGACCCCGGTAGGCCTCGACAGAAGAAAGAACGCGAGCTTTGGTCTTGGAATGGGATGATTTCTGCATACCAACAATATAAGCGACGAGGGCGACACTGGGTTGTGCAGAGATTTTGTCACTACAGCAATCCCCCTGATATGCTGCCCGCGATGGCAGCGAAACCACGGATTGCGATTGTCGGCCCGGGAAGACTGGGCAGAGCGCTGGCGCTGGAGCTAAAGCGAGTGGGATACACGATCTCAGAAATCGTGTCGCGCAGCAGCGCTGCGTCAAAGCGGAAGGCCGGTGATTTGGCTCGAAGAGTCAAGGCGCACTCCTCGACCAGCGACCGCGCTCGTCTGGATGCCGATCTTGTATGGTTCTGTGTGCCGGATCGTGAGATTGCGGCGTCGGCACGCCAGCTTGCTTCGGTTGTTGACTGGACGAAAAAAATTGTGTTCCATTCGAGCGGTGCCTTGGCGAGCGACGAACTGAAGTCCTTGCGCCAGCTTGGAGCGGCGGTTGCTTCGGTTCATCCCCTGATGACATTTGTGACTGGCTCGATGCCGTCGCTCAACGGAGTGCCCTTTGCGATGGAAGGCGATGCGGCGGCGGTTCGCTCCGCGCGGCAGATCGTGCGGGCTCTTGGTGGCGAAGCCTTCACCATTCGAAAGCAGTACAAGGCTGCTTACCATGCGTGGGGAGCGTTTGCTTCACCATTGCTCGTGGCGATGCTGGTGACTGCGGAACAGTTGGCTCGCAAGGCTGGGCTGTCCGCGGTGGAGGCGCGCAAGAAGATGCTTCCGATCGTGAGACAGACTATTGCGAACTACGCGGCGCTCGGAGGGGCTGGAGCGTTCAGCGGGCCCATCGTACGGGGCGATGCGGAGATCGTGCGCAAGCACCTGCAGGCGCTGAGAAAGGTTCCCGAAGCGACCGACGTCTATCTGGCGTTGGCGCGGGCGGCGCTGCGATATTTGCCAGCGCGCAATCGCACGGAGTTGAAACGGGTTCTCGACGTATGAACTCACTCTCGAGCCATCTTGGTCAGCAAATCCGCGCATGAGGCCACGCAGGCATCGGGTTCAAGGTGTCGAAGGTCATCAGCGGTGAAAATCCCTGTACACACCGCGACGATCTTGGAATTCGCCAAACGAGCCGCCTTGATGTCTTCGGGAGTGTCCCCGACAAAGCAGACCGTCGCCGATTTACCCAGCCGGCGTTGCACTTCGATCACACCTTGGCGGAAGATGTCCGCCCTGTTTTCGTGGTGATCGGTGAAGCAGCCGAAGGTAAAAAATTCGCGTAGTCCGGCTGCTTCGACCTTGAGCCAGCCGACGGATTCGAGATTGCCCGAGGCCACGCCCAGCAACTTGCCCGCAGCCTTTAATTCAGCGAGCACGTCGGGAATTGCAGCACAGACCGTGGGCGTAACGCGATGCGCGTTCGCTGACACCTCGCGGCGGATAATTTCCAGGGCTGCTGGAAGTTTTGCTTCGAAGCTGTCGCCTGAAACTCCAACGCGATCCAGAGCCGCGCGCAAGATCCCTAGGTCAGTTTTGCCGTGATAGGCAATCCCGTCAATCGTAGTGTCGACCTGGTATGCCTCGCGCATTGCTTGATGCAGGGCGTTGCGATGGACGCCGTCGCGGGTGATCAGCAATGTGCCATCAATGTCGAAGAGATAGGCATCCTCAGTCATCCACTGGAAGCCATTTGACTTGAAGACTTGGGTCTGAGTCTGAAATTCATTCATGATTTGTTCGCACTTGGTGAAGCCTGGAGCCTGAAGCCGGTTTTCTAGGTCAGCATCACTCGCGTGATTTCTCTTGCCTTGCCGGTTCGCTCGTCGCAATCCACCACGACCGCGCACAGGCGGACATCCCCCGTCGCTGCCTCGAATCGTGTCGGCATATTGCTAAGAAATTTGCCTACGATCAATTCCTTCTTCACCCCGATGACACTGTCGTAAGGCCCGGTCATGCCGACATCGGTGATGTAAGCGGTGCCGCCCGGCAACACACGCTCATCAGCCGTAGGAATATGGGTGTGAGTGCCGACGACGACCGTGACTCGTCCGTCGAGATACCAGCCCAGCGAAACCTTTTCTGAAGTTGCTTCCGCGTGAATGTCGACGAAAATAACCTTGGCCTTGATTTCCTTTAGTAACTGGTCGGCCACGCGAAAGGGATCGTCGTTCGAAGCCATAAAAACGCGTCCTTGCAGATTAATGACGGCATATGGAACGTTGCCTTTGCGACCCTCGTATAAACCCCATCCCGGCATGCCGGGCGGGTAATTGGCGGGACGCAACACGCGGCGAGCCGGGCTATGCGGATTCCCGTCGGCGGCGTTGAAGTAGTCGATGATCTCGCGCTTATCCCAGATATGGTTGCCGGTCGTAAGAACGTCAATGCCCATCTCGAAAAGATCTTCGGCCAAGGGCGGGGTGATGCCGAAACCGGCAGCTGCGTTCTCTCCATTGGCCAGCACGAGATCAATAGCGTGCTCTTTTACGAGAGCCGTGAGGCGATCCTTGACGATGGTTCGTCCCGGTCTGCCAAAAATGTCACCGATAAAAAGAATGCGCACGTGAAATTTACCGAGAGTTCGATGGTAACACGGGGTCTTGGAACTGCTTTCTTGCGCTGCTGTTGGGACTGGCCCAATGTCACGATCAAGGTGCCAGTTCTGCCGTTTTCAAAAAGTCGTAATTTCCCGGCGGGTTCAGCGTCAGATTTCGTACTCGTCGCGTGTGCACCATTACGTTCTCGAAGTACCACAGGTTGATGTAAGGCAAATCCTCGGCCAGGATTTGCTGAATCTCCGCATAGATCTGTTTGCGCTTGTTCTGATCGAGTTCGGCGCGCGCCTGGTCGATCAGCGCATCCACGCGAGGGTTTGAATAGTAAGTGCGATTGGCGCCGTGCGGCGAGAATTTCGCCGAGTGAAAAACATATTCAAAGATGTCCGGGTCTTCGTTACCTCCGACCCAGCGCAGGGAGTGCACCTGGTATGCGCCACGCGTGACCTCAGAAAAGAAAGTGGCGAACTCAAAAGTTCGAATGTCCAACACGATGCCAACCTTGCGCAACTGCTGCTGGAACACGGCGGCCATCAGCCGCGTGCTTTCTTCAGTCGAGGCTTTCATGGTGAGATGCAAACGCACGCCGTTCACGGCCAGATATCCGGCTTGATCGAGCAATTGCCGCGCCCGAGTGGGATCGTAGTCGAAGTGCGGCACATCTCCGTTGTACGCCCAGCTCTCCGGAGGAAGGAGGCTGTAGGCAGGCCGCGCGAAATCGCGCAGCAGATAGTGAATGATCGGCGTTCGGTCGATGGCATACGACAAGGCTTGCCGCACTCGCACATCTTTGAGGATCGGATCGCGAGTGTTGAACGCAATGTAAGCGAGTACCGTTCCCGGCGCGTGCAGCACCTCCAGATTGGGCTCGCGTTCCAGCGTCAGAACCATGTCCCCGGTCAGGGAATTGATCGCAATGTCGGCACTGCCTTTGCGCAATTCAAGCGCGCGAGTTGTGGCATCTGGAATCACGGCGAACCGCACTCGTTTGAGATGAGCCTTTTCTCCCCAATATGCGTCGTTGCGTTCAACGACGACTTCCTTGTCCGGCTCGGCGCTGACGAAACGGAATGGGCCCGAGCCAACTGGATGCCGGCTGATCTCATCGCCGGTGCCGTAGGGCACAATTCCAATGGCACCGTCAGAAACGTTCCACAACAAAGTGGCGAATGGCTCCTTAAGATGAAACACCACCGTATAGTCGTCGGGCGCATCCACTCGATCCACGAGCCGGTACGCCGCTGCTTTGGTGCTGCGAATTTTCCCTTGCAGCAGGGAATCGAATGTCCACTTTACATCGCGTGAAGTGAGCGACCGCCCATCGTGAAATCTCACACCCTCATGCAGGTGGAATACGTAGGTAAGAGGATCGGGAGTTTCCCAGCGCTCGGCTAGTCCCGGCCGAACGTTCAAATGGTCGTCGCGAGTGCATAAGTCATCGAAGAGCAGTTCATCGATGCGCTCCGATTGCGCATCCAGGCCAATCCTCGGATCCAAATTAGTGGGGCTGCTCTCGATGATCATGACCACAGTATTGGGATCAGGCCTGCCCGAGCAGCCGAGTACAGGAACCAAGGCTGAGAGAACGAAAAAAGTTCGGAACAGCAAAGAACATGTGGGCATAGCCGCCCACGGCTGTGCATGCGCCGCAGAGCGGCGAAAGAGCTTTGGCTCAAGCATACGAAATCTTTCCCAGAATCGCGGGCCGCTTTGCTCCGGTTGCCGACGGGACGTTCGACGGTTTTCGATTCCATGTCTGGAAGGCGAGCAACGCGAATGCCGCTGCCTCCTTCGCCTCCGAGGGCAGCCCGAATTCATCCGAGGTACGGATCTGCAGGCCAAGCGGTCGCAATTCGTTCGCCAGCATTGCCATGAGGGTCGGATTACTTGCGCCGCCCCCAGAAACAATGAAGTCTCGGTAGGTGCTGGTTCGATGTATTACGAACCGTCGAAGCGCATCCGCGATGGACCTGGCCGTCAATGCCGTGGCTGTGGAAACGATATCGCGCCGATCGACGCGCCCGCACCGACGGATGAAGTTCTGGGCAAATTCGCGTCCGAATTCTTCGCGACCGGCTGTCTTGGGTGGCTTACGTCGAAAGAATGGCCCACGCATAACGTCACTGATCACAGGATCGAGCACCGCTCCAGAGCCAGCAATTCTGCCATCGCGATCGAACGCCTTGCCAAACAGTTGGTCCGTGACGGCATCAATCAACATATTGCCCGGGCCGGTGTCGAAAGCCACTACTTCTTTGGGAGACGCGCTCGCCGGGATCGCGGTCAAGTTCGCGATCCCACCAATGTTTTGCACGATTCGGCCGACACGACTGTCGCGGTACAAAAGAAAATCAAGGAAGGGAACCAGCGGAGCCCCCTTGCCACCGGTCGCCATGTCGGCTGGGCGGAAATCGGAAACCACCGGAACACCGACGCGTGCAGCTACCAATGCACCCTCCCCAGTTTGCCAGGTGGCCGCAAGCCTTCGTCCCAGAAACGGAGCAGCCTCGCCCTGGTGATAAAGAGTCTGACCGTGGCAGCCCACAAGTTCGGCCTTCAGACGAAAGCGGCGCTGCGTAGCCAGAACCCCCTCAGCATAAAGTTCAGCGAGCAGGAAGTTCAATCGGGCCAAGTTTGCCACCTTAGCCTTGGTTGAATTCATCGCAGCCAACACAGCCCTGCGAACTTGCTTCGGGTAAGGGTACTCCGCGTGTGCCAGAAAACGGAGCCCGGGCATCCCCGCGCGGTTCCGCGAAGAGGTTATGCGGACCAGGGCGACATTGATTCCATCGGCGGAGGTTCCGCTCATCACTCCGGCAACGATCATGTCTGATCCTGCCGTCTTATCGTCGCCAACCGGACCTGTTCGCTAAACTCCCACAACTGGCGCGAAATCTTCTCAAGCTTGGCCGCGGCGGGAGCAGCAGGTCTCGAGCGTCTCAACTCTTTGGACTTCGTCTTGAACGTCAGCACACGCGTCACCGATTCCTTTGCCCGTCGCGCAAACTTGGCGTCGCGCTGCGCCTCCCTTAACAGCGCTTCGTACGAACGCGTGATGTGCTCCTCGATATGACAAATCAGGCAAATATCTCCACCGGCTCGGACGAATTCGACGGCCGCTTGATCAATTGGCGCGGCCTTCAGCACGCCGCCCATCTCGAGATCGTCAGAAACTATGAGCCCTCGATAGCCGATCTTCTTACGCAAGATGTCTGTAATCCATTTCTTCGACAAAGACGCCGGTGTTCGATCACGCGTCACCGCTGGATACGCAGCGTGCCCGACCAGGACCAATGGAGCTTCCCGACGGAGGGCACGATAGGGAGCAATGTCTGACTCCCACAGCTTCTTCCACGGCTTCTCCACATTGGGGAGTTCGTGGTGCGTGTCGAGATTGGCCTCGCCAAGACCGGGAAAATGTTTGATTGCTCCAAACACTCCTGCGGAGCGCAGCCCAGCGAGAAATTCACGTGCGTAAATCGTGGCTTCTTTGGGATCGGCAGAGACCGCACGAGAACTCATCACCTTGCGCGAGGCTTCAAATGCCAGATCCACAATCGGAGCGAAGTCGGTGTTGAAACCCAGGGCGCGGCAAGATTCGCCGATGGTCTTCCCATGTTTCCGATAGAGTTTGCGATTGCTGGTTGCGAAGACGTCGGCCGCAGAAGGTGCAGGACCAGTGACGTTGCGAAAGCGATCCACTCGGCCGCCCTCCATGTCCACGCAGGTGAACAAGCGCGTGGAAACGCAGGACTGGCATTGCTGAAGCAGCTTGTGCGTCTGCTCTCCACTCGCGATATTGCGTGCGAAAAGAATCACTCCCGCAGGCTGCAACCGCGTGAGCACGGTACGGAGCCGCGACGACATCTCGGTGCCATCGAAGCCCACGATGAGTAGTTGGCCGATCTGTCCGGAGATTGATGTCGTCTTTTTCAATCCACCTGCTTCTTCAATTCCGCCAACAGATTCAGCGCTTCGAGTGGGGTCAACCGGTTCAAGTCTACCTCTCGTAGTTTTTCGAGAACCGGCTGCGACAATGGCGTGAAGATAGTCAGCTGAGCCGGCGGGCGCGGACGTAACTCGTCGCTGGCCAACTGTTCAGTCACTCGTTGTTCCGCACTCTCATGTTCTGCCAGCACTTCACGCGCCCGCTCAATGACTTCATTCGGCAATCCTGCCAGCTTCGCCACTTCGATTCCGTAGCTGCGGTCTGCCGCGCCCGGTTCCACTTTCCTCAGAAACACAATTCCACTCGCGGTTTCTTTCACCGAGACGTGATAATTCTTCACTCCCGAAAGCCGGTCGGCGAGTTCGGTGAGTTCGAAATAATGCGTGGCGAAAAGAGTCTTGGCCTGCAGCCGTGCGTGGATGTATTCAACCGCCGCCCAGGCAATCGCCAGCCCATCGTACGTGGCCGTGCCGCGTCCCACTTCGTCAAGCAGGATAAGTGATCGCGGCGTTGCCGTGCGCAGGATGGCCGCGGTCTCCGTCATTTCAACCATGAAGGTTGAACGCCCACGCGCGAGGTTGTCGCTTGCACCGATGCGGGTGAAGACGCGATCCACGATTCCGAGACGTGCAGACGACGCGGGGACAAACGATCCCATCTGCGCCAGAATCACAACCAGGGCGGCCTGCCGCAGATAGGTTGACTTGCCGCCCATGTTCGGGCCGGTGAGAACCAGCACCGTATCTGTGGTTGAGTTGAGATAGAGGTCGTTGGGCACGAAGCGCTCGCTGCCGCCCGCCATTTCCTGTTGCTCGATTACAGGATGCCTTCCAGCAACGATCTCGATATCCGCAGAAGCGTCAAAGTTGGGCCGGCAGTAGTTTCGCAGAGCCGCCACATGCGCTAATGCAGAAAGTACGTCCACTTCGGCCAGTGCCAACGCCGTTTGCCGAATGCGTCTGGCTTCCCCAGCAATGGCCGAACGCAACTCCACGAACAGACGCCGCTCGATCTCCACGATCTTTTCCTGCGCATCGAGGATCTTCGACTCATACTCCTTTAGCTCGGGAGTCGTGAAGCGCTCGGCGTTGACCAGGGTCTGCTTGCGCTCGTAGTCGGGCGGAACCAGATGCAGGTTGGGTTTCGAGATTTCGAGGTAATATCCAAAAATGGAGTTGAACTTGACCTTCAGCGAATTAATTGCGGTGCGCTGTCGTTCTCGCTGTTCGATCTGCGCTAGAAATTGTTTGCTGTTTTGGCTCAGTTCCCGGAGTTCGTCGAGTTCCTTATCTGCGCCGCTCTGAATCGCGCCACCGTCAACCAACGAAATCGGCGGCTCGGGAACAATGGTCTTCTCGATTCGCTCCCGCAGATCGCCCAGTTCATCGAGAGAGCGGTGTAGAGTCTTCAGCCGCTCGGTCGCGAACCTTGCCAGCCCAACTCGCAGGCCCGGAATCTTTCTCAGCGATGCAGCCAGAGCGAGAACGTCCCGAGGATTCGCCGTCTCCAGCGTTACACGGCTCAACAAGCGCTCCAGATCGAGGATTCCGTCCAATGCTTGCCGCAATTCCTCGCGCGCCACGGTTTCGTTCACCTGCGCCTCGACTGCGTCCAGCCGCGCATTGATCTCCGCAATTTCGATTGATGGTCGCAGCATCCACGAGCGCAGCAGGCGTTTGCCCATAGGTGTGACCGTGGCGTCGATCGAACGAAACAGGGTGACTCCGGCGTCTGTCCCCGCAAACAGCGGCTCGATCAGTTCCAGATTTCGCACAGTTACTGCGTCAAGCACTAAATGGTTCTGCCTTTCATAAAACCCGACCCGATCGACGTGATCCAACGTTCCGCGTTGGGTGGAGCGAACGTAGTAGAGGATGGCGCCCGCTGCTGACGCCGCTGCCGGTTTGCCCGCAAGTCCAAAGCCCTCCAGTGACAAAACGCCGAAGTGATTTTCGAGTAGGGGAATGGCATGGTCGGGGGCGAAGACCCAATCATCGAGGGGAGTCTCGGCGAAGACGGCACTGCCGCTCGTTGGGCGGCCGGACGGGAGAGGGCGCCCGTCCCCACGCGATCTTTGCTCATCGAATAGCGGGGCTGCAGAACCGTACAAAAGCTCCTTTGGTCGTAACTGCTGCAGCTCTTCTTGTATTCGCTTGCCAGCATCTTCGCCGGAAAACTCGGTGGCGCGGAATTCGCCGGTGGAAAGGTCCAGGGCCGCGAATCCTACCCGATCCCCGATCTGCGCCACTGCTGCCAGAAAGTTGTTTTCCTCAGAGCTCAACGAGAAATCCGCCGCCGTGCCGGGCGTGACTACCCGTGTGACCTCTCGGCGAACGAGTTTCTTGGCCAGGCCGGCATTCTCCATCTGCTCGCAGATGGCGACCTTGAATCCTTTGCGGATGAGCTTGGAGATGTAACCTTCCGCCGCGTGATAAGGTACGCCACACATGGGGACGGCCACGCCTTTCTCCTTATTACGAGAGGTCAACGTGATCTGCAACTCGCGTGACGCCAGGATGGCATCGTCAAAGAAAAGCTCGTAGAAATCACCCAGACGAAAAAACAGCAAGGCGCTAGGATGTTCCTTCTTGATAGCGGCATACTGCCGCATCAACGGCGTGGACGGCTCAGTCATCGCAGGCTGCTTCGTGCGCGGATTATAACAAACCGGGTTATTGCTTATAGACCTTCTTGAATAACGCGGATGAACTCCGGTCGTGCTGCAAAGAGGACGAGACGAGAACCCGGCGGTCTGGAACGCAGTTGACGCAACTGCGATGAGGTGCTTTCCTTATGCATGGAACTGCGCAAGGATCCGATCACCCGCTCCTGGGTTATTACCGGCGACGACGTTCCCGAAAACCCGCCGCGTCCAGAACCATTTTGCCGGTTCTGTCCTGATTCCCGCGAGCCATCGCAGCTGATTGCCAGCATGTCCGGCACTCCCGGGGCTCCGTGGTCGGCGCGCGCGGTCGTCCATCCCAACGCGCTGTATCACATCGAGGGCGAGGCAACCCGCCGCGGCGACGGCATTTACGACCGGATGCGCCCGATCGGCGCACACGAGGTCCTAGTGGAGAACCCCTCGCACGACCGGCACTTGTGGACTGCAAGCGATCTCGAGATCGAACAGTTCCTGATGCTTGCCGCGCAGCGTATCCAGGATCTTAAAGGCGACGGTCGTTTCAAATATGTAGGCATCTATAAGGACCACGGAAACAGCGCCGGGCAAGAGTTCGAGCATCCCGCATCGCAGCTCACCGCGACCACATTCGTCCCCCGTCGCGTATTGTATGAATTGCGCGCTGCCCGCGAATACTTTCAAAGCAAGGAACGTTGTGTTTTCTGCGATATTATTTCCCAGGAAATGAAGCAAGATCTCCGCGTAATCGAGCTTCGCGGGGACTTCGTCGCTATGTGCCCGTATGCGCCGCGTGTGCCTTACGAGAGCTGGATTATACCGCGCACCCACGAGGCCGCTTTCGAACGCTTCGGCCTGAATCGCCCCGGAACGATGCGCGATCTAGGCGCCCTGCTGCGGCGCACCTTGCAGCGCATTCGCACCATTACGGAAGAATTTCACCTCGTGCTGCACACCTCGCCCAACAGCCTGCACCGGTCGGGAAACCTCGGCTACTGGAAGACCATCGACGAGGACTATCACTGGCACATCGAAATCATGCCAGTCCTTGCTGCAAAGGCGAAATCGTATACTTTCAAAGAGGTTTACTATTCGCCTCTGTCCTCCGAGACTGCCGTTAAGCGCCTGCGGGATGCGAGGATTGAACCGTAGCAAAAACGTCGTTGGTCTTGGTCGTTTGTCGTTCGCAACCAATTTGATCAATTTTCCAACGACCAACGACTAACGACCGACGACCAATCAATGACCATTCGCCGCATGAAAACCTATACTGGCGGACAAGGGTATGTTTACCAGTATTACTTTGTGGGAAAACGTGCGGCGATGGACAATTCGCCCGAGGGCGCTGCGACCGAATACGTATTCGATGTCACCTCAGATCGCAAAACGACGTTCGCGGTCAGCGTCTTTCTGCCGGAGGGAGCCACGAAAACGTGGGCGGCAAGTCACGCCCGCACTCTCACCGAAGCCGAACAATATGGCGCGGTCAAAATGCGCCTTTTCCAGGCCTTCGATGGGATCGAAAACATGATGGCCGATGGCCGGCGGCTGCTGGTGAATGATGAGATTCTGGAACGAGTTCTAGCCACACTGGGAGTGGAATGACAGCAAACCGAGGACTGAGAACCATGAACTCGGGAATGCTTTCGCTCTCAACTCACAGCTCCGGTTCAATGCAGCCCTTCGATCCGTATTTGTGATCTACATCACAATGACCGGTGATCTTACCGACTGCCATCTGCCTCGTCGACAGGGCAGACTATAATCACTGTGGCGGATTCGGGAACGGATGCCCGAACCCGTAGAAGAGCCGTAAAATCAAGCTATGCCTATACTTTGGCTGCGAGTTGCGTTGGGTTTTTACGCCGTCGGACTGCTCTATGCGTTGGTCGCGCTAACCCGCACCAGCGACCTGTTGAACAAGATTGCCTTGCACGCAGCTTACCTGGGCATGGTTTTCCATTTCGTCTCGCTCACGGATTCTATACTCCTCACGGGCCAGATCACCTTGACCTCCGTGCACAATGCCGAATCGGTGTTGGGCCTCCTGATCATGATCGTTTTCATGATCGTGTACCTGCTGTATCAAACCACGTCTCCCGGCATTGTCGTTTTCCCCTTGGTCTTTCTGCTCACTTTCGTGGCCGCAACCGGGCAGCAACCGTTTTTGCTGACATCGCCGGGGTTGGCGAGGGGCTGGCTGTTCGCGCACATCGCACTGATCTTCACCGGCTACGCCGCGCTGGTTTTGAGTTTCGGGGCAAGCCTGCTTTATCTCATCCAGGAACGCTCGTTGAAATCGAAAAAGGGAGGCGGACTGCTCTCTCGCCTGCCCGCCCTTGAAGTAATTGACGAAATCGGATTCCGATCGCTGCTGCTCGGGTTTCCCTTCATGACGCTAGGTCTCATCGCAGGTACAGTCGTTGCGCAAGCAACCTATGGCCGCGTGGACCTGCTCGATCCTAAGATTCTGCTCTCGATCTTGATGTGGGTCGTATACCTGGTCATGCTTTACACCCGCTGGACCGCGGGCTGGCGAGGCCGCCGCGCCGCCTATCTCGCCGCCGGAGCATTTGTCGCCGCAATCGTGGCGTGGGCAGCCAACTACTTCAGCACCATTCATAGGTTCGCACAGTCATGAACTTTCAGCTCATCGGCGTCAACCACAACAGCGCGCCGGTCGAAGTGCGGGAACGTTTGGCGATCCCAGAGTCACGACTGCCCGATGCTCTGAAGTGTTTGACCCAACATCCGGGCGTTGACGAAGGGCTGATCCTGTGCACTTGCAACCGAGTAGAGCTGTTGGCTCAGACCAAAAACGGAAGCGCCGACCTTCGTGGATTTCTCGGCGAATATTTCCACATTGAACATGCCGACCTCGCGCCTCACCTCTACGAATATCGCGAACACGATGCCATCCGCCATTTGTTTCGGGTTACGTCGAGTCTCGATTCAATGATCTTAGGCGAAGCGCAAATCCTGGGGCAGGTGAAGGAAGCCTACGCCACCGCGCGGGCAGTGGGCGCGATCCACTCTCAATTGGATTTGCTGCTCACTCGGGCTTTTGCGGTTGCCAAACGGGTGCGCACCGAAACGGCCGTGGGCTCATCCGCAGTCTCGGTGGCCTCGGTAGCGGTTGAACTCGCCAAGAAGATTTTCGGATCTTTGAATGGCAAGACCGTGTACCTGGTTGGAGCCGGGAAGATGAGCGAACTGGCAGCTCGTCATCTGCTCGCCCATGGTGCGGCGTCGATCTTTGTGGCCAATCGCACCTACGACCGGGCCATTCGCCTAGCCCAGAAATTCGACGGCCAAGCCATCGAATACAGCCGGCTCTACGATACTTGCGACAAAGGTGACATCGTTATTACATCGACCGGAGCTCCACATGCGATCTTCCGCCGCGAACACGGCGAATTATTTCTGAGCCGCCGCAAGAACCGTCCGATGTTTTTTATCGACATCGCGGTGCCGCGGGACGTCGATCCGGAGATGAACAAGATGGACGGAATCTTTGTCTACGATATCGACGACCTGCAGCAAGCCGTGTCATCGCACGTCGCGGATCGCAAAAAAGAGGCCGAACACGCCACCGCCATTATCGAGAGCGAGGTCGAGCGATTCCAGGCTCGTTTGCAGACTCTAGACGTCGTCCCCACGATTGTTTCTCTGCAAGACCATTTGGAAACCATTCGGCAGGCCGAAATCGATCGGGTTCGTGGACGCCTTGGCGAGTTATCGCCCGACCAGGAGCTTGCCATCGACACCCTCACGCATGGCATCGTGAACAAGATCATGCACACGCCCATCACCACCCTGAAGAGCGCAGCTCGCGAGTCCGAGGCCACCACGGTGGTCGACATTGTTCGCCGCTTGTTTAATCTGCAGGAGAAAGAAAAAGACAAGAAGGCTGCGCAATCCGGGAGTGGTACCGGAGGACGCGCCTGATGGCTCGTCTTCGCATCGGCTCCCGAGGTTCCCAACTCGCACTCTGGCAAGCTCATCACATCAGCGCTCTGCTCCGTGAGCGCGGCCATGAGGTGGACCTCGAAATTATCAAGACGACGGGGGACAAGATCATCGACGTTGCCCTCGCCAAGGTTGGCACCAAGGGCATGTTCACCAAGGAGATCGAAGAGGCTCTGGCCGAGGGACGCATCGACCTTGCAGTACATAGCTTGAAAGACCTTCCCACCGAACTTTCCCTGGGTTTTGAGATCGCGGCCGTGACCACCCGGGAGAACCCGCGCGACGTATTTTGCTCTCACAAATACGAGAGTATTGAAGATCTGCCGCGAGCAGCTCGTGTCGGTACCAGCAGCCTGCGCCGCCAAGCGCAGTTGAAGGCCGTGCGGCCCGATCTCGACATCCACCCGCTGCGCGGGAATGTGGACACTCGTCTGCGCAAGCTGGAAGCTGGCGAATATGATGCGATCATTCTGGCGGCGGCAGGTCTGAACCGGCTGGGTAAGACACAACTTGTCAAACAGGTGATCCCGGCCGAGGTCATGTGCCCGGCCGCTGGGCAGGGAGCGCTTGGAATCGAGATTCGTGCTGGCGACTCGGTTACGCGACAGCATCTTGCATTTCTGGATGACGCCGCAGCGCGTGCCACCACGACTTGCGAACGAGCGTTGCTCAATAAACTCGGCGGAGGCTGCCAGGTGCCCATCGGCGCGCTCGCGGAAGTCCGCGATGGACGACTGCACCTCGAGGCAATCGTGGCCGACCCCGACGGCTCCAAAGTTCTGCGCGAGTCGCGCGACGGCAGCGATTCAGTTCCGCTAGGAGAGTCTGTCGGCGAAATCTTGCTCCGGCGCGGCGGAGATGCGATCCTCGAAGCAGTCTACGGGCAGGGAATTGCCGTGCCGCAACAGCCCTGAACGTGTGGCGATGGGCGCCCTCGCCCGCGTCTGTGGCGAATCGTGACAAACGGGAGAGCCGAAAGTGTACATACCCGAATTTAACCGCCAGGAAGATCGCGCCGCGACAGTCGCTTTCATGCGAGCGAATCCATTCGCTATCCTGGTTTCCAACGCCGACGGTGTTCCGTTCGCCACTCACCTCCCGCTTCTCATTGACGAAGTCGGAGACCAGATCATCGTGCAGGGTCATATGGCGCGAGCGAATGCGCACTGGAAGTCGATGAACGAGGGCGAGGAATCGTTGGTCATCTTTCACGGTCCCCACGCCTATATTTCGCCGAGCTTGTATGAGATCCGAGACAGCGTTCCGACGTGGAACTATGCAGCCGTTCATGTGTATGGTCAGCCCACGTTGTTCTCCGACGAAGAAGGACTGAGGGCCACGCTACACCGCATGATCGATACCTTCGAATCGTCATACATGGCGCAGTGGTCCGAGTTGAGCGAGCAATATCAGAGCCGAATGATGAAGCATATTGTGGGTTTTGAGATCAAGGTAAAAAGGCTGGAGGCAAAGTTCAAGCTCAGTCAAAACCGTACCAAGGGAGAACAAGCGCGAGTCATCCAGTGCCTGAACCAGAGCAAGGACTCGAACGTTTCCGGAGTCGCAGAGCTCATGCAGCAAGAAGGCTTGGGCCGCTAAGTCGATGACAAAGAAAAAAGGTCCTCCGCTTGCTGGACTCCGCATTGTTGTAGGTCGTGCGCGCCATCAGGCTAGCGCCCTTTCGTCCGGCCTGCGAGAATTTGGCGCGGAAGTGATCGAGATCCCTTTTATCGAAATCCGCAAGCCGCGGTCTTACCAACCTCTGGACAGAGCCCTCAAGAATCTACGCGACTACGACTGGCTCATCCTTACCAGCGTGAATGGAGTCGACGCGTTTTGGAAACGGGTTCATAAACTTCGCTTAACCGAGAGGCACTTTAAGCACTTGCAAGTGGCGGCCATCGGACCTGCTACGAAGAAGGCTATCGAGAAACGCGGCATTAAAGTAAATGTCGTTCCTGAAGAGTACGTCGCCGAATCGGTAGTAGAGAGCTTGCGTGATCAGGTAGAAGGGAAGCGTGTGCTATTGGCCCGAGCCCGAGTCGCCCGCGACGTGATCCCTCGAGAATTGCGCAAACTTGGTGCCAAGGTTGACGTGGTTGAGGCCTACGAAACCGTGATTCCACAGGCTTCCCGCACCCTGCTTCAGACCATCCTCAAAAGTCCCAAGCGTCCACACGTGATTACGTTTACCAGTTCATCGACCGTAAGAAATTTTGTAGCCCTGCTGGGAAAGAAGGTGTGGCGCGGGCACCGTCGCCCGCGAAAGGCTAGTCCGCTCGATGGTGTCCGTCTCGCTTCGATCGGGCCCATCACCTCGTCGACCCTTCGCGAGCTTGGCCTCCCGGTCGACGTCGAAGCAAAGGAATACACGATCCCCGGCCTGATAAAGGCAATCGTGTCAGCTCGTGTGGAACCGGTCTCCGAACCGGTTGCCGCGCACAGCCCTCGAAAGACATCATCCTGAACCCGGCTTTTTAGCCGGGTGAAGGATCTCGCGCGAAGTACCAGGACTCTAGTGGGCGGCCCTCTAACTGCGTTCCTGGCAATCCGCGCCAGATCCTTCGCGGCCTGTCGGCCACTCAGATGACGTCATGTAAAGAGACGACAGTCTACTCCGTCAGCGAGCAACTGCAATCGGCCGGTGGCACATGCGCTTTCAGGAAACCCGATACCCGCTGGTAAGCGTCGATCTGATTCTCCACGCGCGCGAATCCGTGGCCTTCATTCGCGTACACCTTAAACTCGACCACGCCGCCACGCTTCTTGATCGCCTCAATCACTTGCTGCGATTCCTCTGCAGGGCAACGCGGATCATTCCCACCGGCGAGCAAAAATAGCGGCGCCTTGATCTGATCCACAAAGAAGATCGGAGAACGATCGTGGAAAAGAGCTTTGTTTTTCTCCGGATCACCCATGGTCGCAAGGTCCGATTGTTGCAGCACCGGGTCCTCATTCTGAATGTCCGTAAACCAGTTGACAAATGGAACCATCGGCACGCCCGCAGCCCAAACGTCGGGCGCCTTGGTGACGCCCATCATGGTCAAGTAGCCGCCGTAGCTGCCGCCCGTCAGAACGACCTTCTTGGGATCGAGATAGCCGGTCTGCTTGATAAAATCCGCGGCCGCGAGCACGTCCTGCAAATCGCCGCCACCCATGTCGAACAGGTTCGCCTGTTGAAATTCCTTTCCGTATCCCGCTGAACCGCGATAGTTCGGCGCAATCACCATGTACCCCTGGTTGACCATATGCTGGATAAACCGGTTAAACGAATTCACCGACTGCGACGCAGGACCACCATGCACGTAAACAATCGCCGCGTTCAGCCCATTGCGCACCATGTTGTACGGCACATAGACGAACGCCGAGATGGTCCACTTGCCATCGCGACTGGGGTAGTGGACCAGGAATGGCTCGACCATATCTTCCGAGTGCACGCCGGCGACCAGGGATTGCGTCACCTGATGAGATCTCCCCGTGGCCAGTTGGTAGACCCAAAGATCTCCCGGAGCGGTTGCCCCGTTGTGGTTATAGAGTAAGCGTGCCCCATCCTTGCTGAAGGCGGAATGCTCCCCGGCTAGCTCATTCACGCCTCGGGAAATGGGCAATGCCGTGGTCTTGCCCGTGACGAGGTCATGCAAATAAATGTCGGTATTGCCCTCGACTTTCGCAGTCCACGTAACGTGCTTGCCGTCAGGCGAAAAGTGACCACCAGCGGTCTCCCACTTGTCTTTGGTCAGCCACGAAATCCTTTTGGTGGCCAAATCGAGCAACCCAACATTGTCGTAGCCATTGGGCGCATTAGATGTGAGCAGCAGATGCTTGCCATCGGGCGAGAAATCATTGGCGCGATAAAGCTGTTCACCCTGGTGCGGAGTGAGCAGAAAACTTTGACCCGTAGTGACTTCTGCGACAAAGATATTCGAATCCGTTCCCTTGGCCTGCTCCTGGGTATAGGCGATCCATTTACCGTCCTGCGACCAAATGGGGTTGTCATTCAACTTGCTGGCCGGCGTGCCGGTCGTGATGTGTTTCACATCCCGCATCACCATGTCGTACACATCGATCTCGAACACCGACGAAGTCTTCGGTTTCACGGCATAGGCCAGATAACGGCCATCGGGCGACCATCGCGGATACTCCTCCGCAATCTCGCGCGTACGAGTCAGGTTCACCACCTGCCCGGTCTTCGGCGAGACGATGAAAATGTCCCACTGCTCGTCCCCGTCATAATCCGACATGTAAGCGATCCATCTGCCGTCCGGTGACCACGCAGGCGCCGTCTGCCGCTGATCGCTGACCGTCAGTTGTGTCGGCCAGCCACCCTCTGCCGGGACCAGCCAGAGGTTATTGCGGCCACTGATATTGCTGACGAAGACGATCGTCTTGCCATCGGGAGACCACGACGCACGCCCCACCTGACGCGTCATATAGAGCTTCTCAATGGAAAGACTCTGCTGATTCTGCTCTACGTTCGCATTGGGCTTACTGGTGATCTGTTTGGGGTCGGTGATGGCTTGGGGCACAGGCAGAGTCTGGGGCGCGGCAAAAGTACTGATGAATACGACAATAGCAAACGGGATGAGAGAGCGCATTCGATTCCTGAAGAGTCGCTAGACGAGGTCAGAATAAAAAGTTTAGCAGAAGCTACTTTTTTCATGCCCCGCCATCTTCGCCAGGCTCTGTCATCTTGAGCCGAGTAGCTTCTTCGCCAAGCGAAGAAGCTTGGAGTCGAAAAATCCCGTGAGACGCTCTTGATAACGCTTACAGCTTCGCGTTCTTGTGAATCTCGACGGTCGTCCACGTCTTATCCCCAGCGTGGCAGATATTCTCCAGGGCACAGTCCACGCATTTTGGCCGGCGCGCGAAGCACAACTTGCGCCCATGCCAGATGAGTTGATGCGCGAACAGAATCCATTTCTCGCGCGGAATTACTTTCATCAAGTCCTGCTCGATTTTCGGCGCATCCGTATTCTTGGTGAGCTCAAGCCGGCGCGCGATGCGGGTAACGTGCGTGTCCACCACGACCCCATCCGCTTTGCGAAACCACGTGCCCAACACGACATTGGCGGTCTTGCGCGCCACGCCCGGCAAAGTTAGAAGTTTCTCCATGTCATCTGGAACCTGCCCGCCGAACTCGCTGACAATCTTCTTCGCCGCGCCCACAACCGACTTCGATTTATTGCGAAAGAAACCCGTTGAACGGACGTCAGGCTCAAGCTGTTCGGGAGTGAGCGCAGCGAAGTCCGCCACGGTCGGGTATTTACGGAACAACTCCGGCGTGACCCGATTGACGTTCACGTCGGTCGATTGCGCCGACAAGATGGTTGCGACCAGCAACTCCCACGCGCTCTTGTGGGTGAGCGCGCAGGTCACGTCCGGATAAAGCTCGTCGAGCCGCTTCAGAATCTCGGAAATCCGCCCGGGCGTGAGAGGATTGTACTTGGCGCCGGGCGCAGACTTCTTGGATTTCGTCGTGCCAAGTCTTTGATCGGGCTGCTCCGGGCGCAGCCCGGCAATTTTCCGTGATTTGTTAAGCGAGCGGGAGACCCGCGCTCCCTCATGCCGTCCCGTTTTTGCTGGTTGTCGAGGAACTACGCCGCGTACCATGTTCTTTCCTTCAGTGTATGGAATTGAGTTCGAATGGTAGCAGAATCAATTCCCCGAGGGAGAGTCCGCAAGTGTTTTCAGCGGGCCCAATCCGACCCTTTCGTAATAGGGGAAACCTCTCCCTGCAATTGACGAGGACAAACGTGCTAGGTAGTCTGGAAGTGATTCAACAAAGTTGAGGAAGCTCCTGTGGCAGTGAAGTCCGTCCAACTCGGGCAAGTCTGGCGCAAGGATGACGACGGAAAGGATTACCTCGTCACCAAGGTGTACAGCGAGGTGTTCTCGCAGTATGCCGTGCTGCGTCCGGCGGAGGTAACCGCACCTGACGCGCCTACAGTGCGGGTGAAAGTAGCCAAAAGTACTCAGGGTGCATCCCTGCCCGGATTCACCTTTACTCAGGAAGGCTCGTTCTGAAGTATCTTTGAGAGACGTTGCTTGCGACGTCTCAGTTCGGCCGGAGACGTAGCGAGCTACGTCTTTACAAATTTCATTCCCGATCTCTTCCCATGACCGAAAAAATCCTGGCAGTTTTGTTTGTCTTCATCAAATCCACAATTGCCGTGACCGGCTACGGCGGCCTTACCATCCTGATGGCAATTGAATCCGCGTGCATCCCATTGCCTTCGGAGTTGATCATGCCCTTCGCCGGTTATCTGGTGTTCGAAGGCACGATGAAACTGTTCTGGGTCGCCACTGCCGGCGCCCTCGGCTGCAACCTGGGATCGTTGATCGCCTACGAGATCGGATGCTACGGTGGTCGTCCCCTGGTCGAAAAATACGGTCGCTGGATCCTTATGGGCCGGCGAGAACTGGATTGGGCTGACCGCTTCTTCGCGCGCTGGGGATACCTGGCTGTCTTCGTCGGAAGAATGCTCCCGGTAGTCCGCACTTTTATCGCACTGCCTGCGGGAGTTGCCCGCATGCCGCGTGGACGATTTCATCTCTATACCTTTCTCGGTTCCTGGCCCTGGTGCTTCGCGCTGGCGTGGTTCGGGATGAAGTTGGGCGAAAACTGGCGTGCATTGGGAAAATATTTTCACCAGTTCGATGCCATCATCGGCGTTGCCCTGGCGGCGGGAATAATCTGGTTCGCGTGGTCGCACTGGCAGAATAGAATCGGAGCGACGGAGTAGGAACTGTCGTTGGCCGTTGGTCTTTGGTCGTTCGCTGTGCGATGGTGACGGCAGCGCCTTCGCGGTTCGAGCCAAGCTTCGCGCGGACCTCGGAAAGAGGTAATCATGAAATTTCTCATTTCTCCATGGTTGGCATTGCTGGTGATCACGAGCTGCGCTTTTTCACAAGCCGCTCCGGCCGCGTCCGGTCAGCCTTTTGTCGTCGAATACTACTACAAAGCAAAATGGGGACATGCAGACGAATTCCTGCAACTCTTCAAGAAGAATCACTACCCGTTGCTCAAGAAGGAAGTCGAAATGGGGCGCATGCTCAAAGTCTGGATGGACCAACCGCGTTACCACACTACGGAAGACGGACGGTGGGATTACCGCGTGACCATTGTCTTCAAGAACGCCACGGTCGCCAATGAACCTTTCGACGAGGAGGCCCTCAAGAAGCAATTATTCCCCGATAAAGAAACCTACCTACGCGAAGAGCAGCGCCGCTTCGAAATCCTCGATGCGCACTGGGATCTGCCGGTGAAGACCGTGGATTTGGAAGCGAAGTAAAGCCTCTGGCCGTGAGTCTTTGGCCGTTGGCCGAGGACGAACGACCAACGATCAACGACCAACGGCGCAGAACAACGATCTGCACGACTTCCTGCTTGATGCGCCTCAACACGCCTGCTGTGCCGCCGAAGCGCGATATCCTTCCATTCAGCGTCCCTCGGTTGCAAATCATCTGTCGATACGAGAACATACCTGTTTGCCTTACATCTCTGGCTCTCACTAGCAAGAGCTCTCATAAGGAAGCCTCGACACGATGGCGACTCGGCAGAAGTCCGCACGAACTGACAGCAAGAAGCACAACAGCAGTGAAATTCAATCCCCTAAAGGCAAGCTCGGAGTAATGATTCCGGGCATGGGCGCGGTTGCGACCACATTCGTGGCCGGCGTTGAAGCCATACGCAAGGGAATCGCCAAGCCCATCGGTTCTGTTACCCAGATGGGGACCGTTCGCTTGGGCAAGCGTACCGATGCGCGGTCTCCCAAAATCAAGGAGTTCGTTCCTCTGGCCGGCCTCGACGATCTGGTCTTCACCGGTTGGGACATCTTTGACGACGACATGTACGCCGCGGCCAAGAACGCTGGGGTTCTCGATCGCGAATTGCTGGACCAGGTCAAGCCCTTTCTCAGCTCCATCAAGCCGCGCAAGGCCGTCTTCGATCACAACTACGTCAAGAAGATCGACGGGCCCAACGTCAAGAAGGGCAAGAACAAGATGGATCTGGCCGAGCAGGTGCGTGCTGATATCCGCGACTTCAAAAAGTCTTCTGGAGCGACGCGCCTGATCACCATCTGGTGCGGCTCCACGGAAAGTTACATCGAGCCCACCGCAGCTCATCAATCGCTGAAAGTCTTCGAGAAAGCGCTGATTCAGAATGACGAGAACATCGCGCCCTCGATGATCTACGCCTACGCCTCGCTAATGGAAGGCGTGCCCTTTGCCAACGGAGCGCCGAACCTGACGGTGGATATTCCAGTAATGCACGAGTTGTCACGGAAGAATAACGCTCCAATCTGCGGCAAAGATTTCAAGACTGGACAGACGCTGATTAAAACCATCCTCGCCCCCGGCTTCAAAGCCCGCATGATCGGCCTCAACGGATGGTTCTCCACCAACATCCTGGGCAACCGCGACGGCGAAGTGCTCGAAGATCCCGGATCGTTCAAGACCAAGGAAGAATCCAAGCTCTCGGTTCTGGAACACATTCTGCAACCCGAACTCTACCCCGATCTCTACGGCAATTTCACCCATAAGGTCCGCATAAACTATTACCCACCCCGCGGCGACAACAAGGAGGGTTGGGACAATATCGATATCTTTGGGTGGCTTGGCTACCCGATGCAGATCAAGGTGGATTTTCTTTGTCGGGATTCCATTTTGGCCGCGCCCATTGTGCTTGACTTGGTTTTGTTTATGGACTTGGCGCAGCGCAGCGCGGAGCTTCGCGGCCTTGGCATTCAGGAGTGGTTGAGTTTTTATTTCAAGTCTCCGATGACCGCACCGGGCCTTTACCCCGAGCATGATTTGTTTATTCAATTGATGAAGTTGAAGAACACGTTACGGCATCTTCGCGGCGAAGAACTGATCACGCACTTAGGGCTGGAGTATTACGACTGAACGCTGATCCGAAAAAGCGCCACCCCGTCCGGTCAACCTCATCCTGAGCGGCCGTCAGGCCGCGAAGAATCTGGCGCGGATTGGCAGTACGCTTGAAACGCTCACGCCGCACCCTTCTGCCGCTTATATTCGTCGAACTTTTCCAGGAACCGGTCAATGTCTTTTTTCTGCAGATAATACGGCGTGGATAACCGCAGCTTGGACGGCTCTCCGCCACGGATGCGGATTTTGTGCGTCTTCCACATCCACGTCTCCAGATCCATGCGCTGGATGGGAGGAACATTGACTGTAGCTAGGGCGCAGCGCAGCGCCGGATCAGGGGAAGTCCACGACTCTGCACCCCGTTTGATCATCTGCGCGAGAATGTAGTCGCAGAGCTCGCGATGGCGGCGCTCGATCCGCTCCATGCCAATATCGTCAGCAAGCTTGATGGCCGCCAATAGCCCCCACAGGGCGGGCACGTTCGATGAACCAATCCGCTGGAATCGTTCAGCTCGGAGGTTCGGTTCGTCCCAGCCTTCGGTGGCAATGGTGTTCCACATCCTGTCGATGACTTCGTCGCGCACGTACAGGAAGCCCGACCCTTTCGGCGCCTGCAGCCACTTGTGCGGGCTGGAAGAATACATGTCACAGCCGATCTCCTGCAGGTTGAGACGCATCATGCCGGTTACATGGGCCCCATCCACGGCCGACAGGACATTTTTCGAGCGTGCCAGCGCGCACAGTTCCTTCGCCGGAAGAACGATACCAGTCACGGTAGTGATATGGCTGAAGAAGATCACGCGTGTACGATCACCGATGGCATCGTTGAACAGATTCAAAACCTGGCTGGCATCTTTGACAGGCTTGGGTAGAGTCACGGTCTTGACCACGACTCCATAACGCTTCGCTCTCAGCCGCCAAGGCTGAAGGCCTCCGGGATGTTCTTGATCGGTCATGAGCACTTCGTCACCCGGCTTCAAATCAATTCCGTTCGCGATATAGCTGTTTCCCTCGGTGGCATTGCGAACCAGGGCAATCTCGTCGCGCTTGCATCCGACGAACGCGGCCAGGGGATCTCGAAATTGGTTCCAGGCGGCGTATCCCCAGATGGGGTAATCCTCAGGATCCTGTTGGTCCATTTTTTCGGTTTGGGCGTAGCCGTCAAAAATGGCTCGCAGAACGGGTGCGGGGCTTGACCCGACGGTGCCGTTGTTCAGATAGATCTCATCGGACGGAATGAGAAACTGCTTGCGAAGCTCGGCCCAATAGGCATCCTGGTTGCTGCTGTAAAGAGCGGCATCGGGAAGCGCCGAGGGCACGGATTGGAGTTGGGCCCACAGTCGACTGGGTAGAGCGAGAGCGGCAAGACCCGAGGTGGCACTGAGGAAGCGTCGGCGATCGAGCAAGAAAACCCTCCGGACACTTGGACGGCGCCATGTTACGACGGTGAGAGACCCAGCGCAAGACAGTTGCGGCGGCGGATCAGCCACGAAAATCCCCGCTGATGAGAAATAGGCGTGGCACCTCACGTGCTATAGTTGGCTCGATTCTCGTCCTCATTGGGGGCCCGATGAGAGCGATTCCAAGCGGGTCCACAGCTCAGGAAGTGCTCTTTCCGGCATAAAAGTCGTGTCCCGGCTGGAATCCTGTTTTTGCTCCGCCCGGACGCGGCCTCGAAGGCTCCGTGTGGATGATTCGAAGTCAGGTACCCTGGATAACCTTCTTGGTTGATTCTGCGTCGAACTTCTTAGGGAGTAGTGCGGAATACCAGTTGCGCCAAGGCGTATAATTGGGACACAGGCCCGCCCGGGGCGGAAAAACGGAGTTTGGCTATGAAGTTCCGACTCTTGCTGTTAACGGCTGCGTTGTTTACCATCAGCAATCTCACACCAGTGGCCTTTGGGCAGATCGGTACCCCCGGCAGCCAGCCGACTCCTGGCACGGCTCCCGGTAACCCCGTCCCTAGTGGCGACCCGGGGGTTTCAGGAACTGCACCTCAGAGCAGCGCCAGCGGCTCTGGTACCCAAGGAACCCAAAGCGCTCCAGTGCAGCCTGCCGATCCGGACAAGGTCAAGCACGACGGTGGCAAGGATGATGTGGACGCCATCGGCAATCGGAAGATCGGCCAGCGTGGCGTGGGCAACTGGTACTCCATCGAAAGCGACATCAAAATGGGGAAACAATATTCCCAGATGGTGGATTCCAGTTCGAAGTTCGTCACCGACCCGGTAGTCACGGAGTATGTGAATCGGCTGGGCCAGAACCTGGTTCGCAACTCGGACGCGCAGGTTCCTTTCTCCTTCAAGATTATTGACTCCGACGTGGTCAATGCCATGTCTCTTCCCGGCGGCTTCGTGTATGTAGACTCGGCGACGATACTGGCTGCGGACGGAGAAGCGGAACTGGCCGGCGTTATGGCGCACGAAATCGCGCATGTGTGCGCCCGCCATGCCACCCGGCAGTTGACCCGCTCGCAGTACGCGAACTTTGCTACCATACCGCTGATTTTCGTCGGCGGAGGAATTGGATACGCGGCGTATGAGGCCGCCGGTCTCGCTTTGCCCTTGACGTTCCTGAGCTTCCAGCGTTCGTTTGAGGCGGAGGCTGACTACCTGGGCTTGCAATACATGTATAAGGCGGGATACGACCCACAATCGTTCGTGGCCTTCTTCGAGAAGCTGCAGGCCATGGAAAAGCAGAAGCCGGGAACACTGGCCAAGGCGTTTGCTTCGCATCCGCAGACCCCGGACCGCATTGCCAAATCCCAGGAAGAGATTGAGAAGATCCTGCCCGCCCGGCAGGAATATACGGTAACTACATCCGAATTTGATGACGTCAAATCGCGTTTGGCCTCGCTTGAAAACCGGCGCAAGGTGAACGATAACAAGGACACCAACAAACCCAGTCTACGGCGCGCCTCGGCCACGGACACGCCCGGCAATAATGGAAGCACGAGCGGCGACGACGATAAGCCAACGCTGAAGCGGCGGGACGACAGCAACAACAACTAGCTTCCATCGGGCCGCGACGCCTCCAACTCGTCCCCACACAAGTAAACCACCGGCGGCCTCGTCCGCCGGTTTTGTTTTGCTCACGATGCTAAAATCCCCCCGTGAGGACCGACATCCTGCCTCTGTGCGACAAGCATTATCGAACCATGGAGTTTTTGCTGGCTCCGTTCAGCGTCAACTATTCGGTTGAGTTTTTCCGCTGCACCGACAAGTTTTGTCAGCGCTGCTTCAGCGAATCTCTGGGTTATGTGACGCCAAAAAGGGATGAGCCACCGATTGTCTCAAGTGACCAACCAGTTTGCGACAAGCACGGCCGGCCGATGTTTATTTCAAGTCTGGATCGGCAGCGAAATGTCCTCAGGTATGTGTGTCCCGAGCCAGGATGCCGCGAGACCGCGCTCAAGGGATAGTCCCGGGAGCGCGGTTTGCTCATGAATGGCTGGCTTTCCTGGGCGTGGCGCTGGCCGTGAGCGGCGGAGGCTCTGCGGTAACCGCCGGTCGTCCGACGCTGTAGTAGGTGAATCCGTGCGCCGCCATGACGTCGGGATCATAGAGATTGCGGCCATCGATGATGATGGGATACTTCAACTCGCGCTGCAGGCGATCCAAATCCAGGCTGGCGAATTCATCCCATTCGGTCAGGATCAGCAAAGCATCGGCTTCGTGGGCTGCCTCATAGGCGTCGCTTGCGTACTCGATACTTGAATTCAAAACTTCGCGCGCGCGCTCATGCGCCGCGGGGTCGTAGGCCGCGATCTTGCAGCCCTCCTGCAACAAAGTCTGCACCAGTAAAATTGCGGGCGATTCGCGGATGTCGTCGGTGCCTCCCTTGAAGGCGAGGCCGAGCACGCCCAGACGTTTGCCGCGCAGCGTCCACAGCGCATTGCGCACCTTGCGCAAAAACCGGTGACGCTGATCCTCGTTGATGCGGATCACTTCGTCGAGCAGACGGAATTCGTAGCTGCACTCGCGGGCTACCGCGCGGAAGGCCATGAGATCCTTGGGAAAGCATGACCCACCATATCCGATTCCGGGATTCAGAAAGCGCGGACCGATCCGGCTGTCGCTTCCGATACCCTGACAGACCTGTTGCACGTTCGCTCCCACCGATTCGCACACCGATGCGACCGCATTGATGAAAGAAATCTTCATCGCCAGAAACGCATTGCAGGCGTGCTTGATCAGTTCCGCACTCTTGGTGCTGGTGATGATCAATGCCGGCGGAACCTGAGCGCGGTCAGGCCCGGGGATCGCATCCTGACGCCGATAATAACTGCCCTCGGTCAGCGGCGCATAAATCGCGCGCAGCACCGCCGCGCAGCGTTCGTTGTCGGCGCCCACCACGATCCGGTCGGGATAGAGAAAATCCGTGACCGCCGTCCCTTCGCGCAGAAACTCAGGATTGGACGCAACGTCGAATGAATCCGGCGCTGCTGCGTTGCGCAGGATGATCTTGCGAATCCAGTCGCTGGTATAAACCGGGACAGTACTTTTCTCCACGACGACCTTGTAGCCGTTGATTGCCGAAGGAATGATCCGGGCCACCGATTCCACGTAAGAAAGATCCGCATGACCTTGTTCCGTAGGCGGAGTTCCCACAGCGATAAAGACGGCGGCGCTGGCTTCGACCGCGGTTCGCAGATCGTCGGAGAAAGTGAGACTGCGTCCGCGATGCCGCTCCAGCAGTTCGGGCAAAAACTTCTCGTGAATTGGGACCTGCCCCTGATTGAGCGCAGCCAGTTTCTGCTGGTCGTTGTCCACCAGGATGACCTGATGGCCCATGTCAGCAAAACATGCCCCCGCCACCAGTCCGACATATCCCGATCCCACGATAGCGATGTGCATCCAAATCTCCTTCGTATTATGGCAATACAACAAGAATGACCGGACTCGACTGCAGACACCTACTGCATCGACTTTTTTCTCTGCTGATCCAACATGCGTATGCGTGGAGCGGAATCACCAATTGGAGACTATCTGCCGCGATGAAGGGCCACGTTCCCGGGAACGTGGCCCTGATCGCACTGCGGTTGTTCGAAGCACTCTTCAGACTCTACTGCACGGTGAGTGAAAGAATCGGAGTTGCGTTCACAGTTAGACCCGACGCAGTTCCACTCACAGTAACGGCGTAGGTGCCCGCTGGCGTACCTCCGGTGCCGCCACCGCCTGTGCCTCCGCCCGAGCTACTGCCGCCGCCGCAAGCTACCATGAACACTAACCCCGATAGCGCCAAACAGAGGAGGAGCAGACCAAGCAGCTTTTTCGTCCTCCACGTTGCGCCCAGCCCCACGCCGAGGAATGCCATACCACCAATGGGCAGGAACATCGCATAGAAGAGCCCGGAGCGGTGGAACGGAGACGATTTCAGCGACCTGGAAGATGCTGGGGTTGTACTGACGGTGAGCGTGGATTTGCCTCCGGAGATCGCGCCGAACGTACAAGTCGGAGCCGGAGTTACTGCCGGCGTGATGCTGCTGCAGGAGAGCTTCACGTTGGCAACGTCAAAGCCCCCAGTTGCCGTGAGGGTTACGGTGGAGGTGGCCGACGCTCCGGGTGCGACCGATGCCGGTGACAACGCCGAGGCCGCGAGTGTGAAGTTTCCGAAAGTCGCGGTTACGGACTGATTGGAGTTCAAGGTGATGGCGCAGGCTGCCGTGCCCGTACATCCTCCCGTCCATGCAATGAAGGCAAAATTACTTGCCGCTTTCGGAGTCAGCATAACTTTTGTGCCCGCAGGGAAGGCGGCCGTGCACGTACCCTTGCTGCAGTTAATTCCCGTTGGTGCGCTGGTAACTGTGCCCGAGCCGGCGACGGTCACGGACAGGGTAGGCTCTACAAAGCTCGCCGTCACGGCCTGGTTGGAGTTCACCGTTAACACGCAGGTGCTGGCGCCCGTGCATGCACCGCTCCAGCCGCCAAAAAGGAAATTCGTACCCGGCTTGGCAGTGAGCGTGACCTGAGTGCCGAGATTGAAGGTGCCGGTACAGGTACCCGGGCAGCTGATTCCGGCGGGACTGCTGGTGACCGTTCCCGTACCCACGATGGTCACGGAAACGGTGGCCGTCACGGCGGTAAACGTTGCGGTCACGGCTTGGTTGTTAGTCAGAGTTACCGCGCACGTTCCCGTGCCCGAACATCCAGCTCCACTCCAGCCGGCAAAGGTGGAGTTCGCATTCGCAGTTGCAGTGAGTGTAACCGCAGTGCTAGGGGCGAAACTAGCTGAACACGTGCCCACTCCCGGGCAAGTGATAGCGGCGGGGCTACTGGTGACAGTGCCGCCGCCCGTGCCCGCGAGCGTCACAAGAAGCCCGTCGGTGTTCGCCGTGTACAGCGAGACAAAGGCATCAGGGCAGACTACGGTAAGCGTTTGGTTGTTGGCTCGATTCAGGACCTGACACTGCGGCGCCGAACCTTGCCCGCCGTTCAGAACGGGATCCGCGAGCGCAGCCGTCGGTGAAACTTGGATGGGGAAATTCGTTGAATTCGTGTCGCCGACAACATAGATGTCTCCGGTGCTGTCCAGGGCCAGGAAGCCGCCCTGGATGTCTTCGTCTCCGGAGCCGCCGATGTACGTAGAGAAGGTAAGACTGAGGGTCGACCCACTCAAGGTTAACTCGCTCAAGAAGGCGTCGCTATCGAACTGGCCGCTGTTGCCCCCTCCGAAGTTCTGCTGGGTCGGATTCGCTGTCGGGAACGGCGGATTGATTGTGGAGGCGGATGTGGTCTGGCCGGTGATGTAGGCGTTATTGAAGGAATCCAGAGCGATTCCCAAGCCCCTGTCCACGCCGTTCCCGCCCAAATAAGTTGAGTACACTAACGCCGTGCCCGTGGGGTTCAATTCAGAGACAAAGGCATTTTGCACACCGTTGAGCACGCTTTGATACGGGAGGTGGACTGGAAAATGGGTCGCCCCCCCGGACGCTGTTCTGCCCGTGACGTACGCGTTCCCGCCGGAGTCTGTAGTGATAGCGAAGGCGTCATCCACGCCCCCGCCCCCCAGGTAGGTCAAATACACGTACTGCGAGGTAGAAGTGGGATCGAACGCAGCCACAAACGCGTCATCAAGGAAAACCCCGTTTTTTCCGTTGCAGTTCCCATCACTGCCGCATTTTGTCTGGATAGCTCCGGGATTAGGATAAACTGGAAGAGTCGGAGATTGTGTTCCGCCGCTGACGTAAACCTTAGCGGTAACCGAGTTCCACGCGACACCTGTAGCGAAGTCCAGGTTCGCTCCACCAATATAACTTGACATCAGAAATGCGGAACCATCCGGTTTAACTTCGGTAACGAATCCGTCCCCCGAGCCGTTATAGGTGCCGCCCTGCGGCAAGGGGTTAGCGATGAAAAAATTTGTGGAAAATGTTTCGCCGACCACGAAGACGTTCTGGCTGACGTCCACGGCTATGGCAAACGCTTCATCGAAATCGCTTCCGCCGAGATACGTGGCCCACGTAATTGTCGAGCCATCCGTCGTCAGTTTCGCTACGAACGCGTCGCCGTCGGTAGGCCCGCCCCCGGTGGCGCCGCCGAATGTTGTTTGCGCCGCCCCGGCAGTGACCGGAAAGTCAGTGGACTGCGTCAGCCCGGTCACGTAGACTCCAGTGCCGTCCACGGCAACCGCTTGCGGCCGGTCATCCAGCGATCCGCCGAAAATCGTTGTGAATTGTATGACTCCCGAAGAGTTGAACTCAACCAGGTAGCAATCGTGCTGGCCCAGGTTTCCGAGATGGGTATTGGTGGGGCCGGGAAGGACACTGGAGTTGCTGGTGCCGACCACGTAAGCGTTGCCGGTTGAGTCCAGGGCCACGCCGAGGCCAGTCTCTTCGACGTTCCCGCCGAAGAACGTTGCAAAAGAAATGGAGGGATCGATCACCAACTGGCGGCTGCGATCGTACGAGCCAAGAGCAAACACGACCTGATGATCGTTTTTGACCACGAAGCGAGAATCGACTGCCTCGCGGGTACCGTTTTTCTCCTGATAGGAGACGGGGTGCTGCAAGCGCAACTCACCCGCTTCCGAGGTCAGGATCAGATTGCCCGAAGCATCTGTGCTGATGTGCTTTGCGCCGTCAAAACTTAATTCGATCTGGTCAGGATTCGCGCCCGGATTTACGACAACGTCGAACTCCAACTGCCGGCTGCCGTGGTAAACCACATCCACGCCGGGATAGACATCGTGATAGCGCACGCGCGCGAAAGCGGGAATATTGGTGTGCCAATTCTTGGGATCGTTGCCAATGAAATAGTTCTTTACCCCGGGCTGTTGATCTTCCGAGGCAATGACGGGTTCCGGATTAGCGCCCGGCATCGTCATACGGATAACCGATTCGGCATTAGCGGAGGCGGCCGGAACAGCAGCCGATTTCGCCGTCCCGGATAAACCGTCCTGTTTCTGCCGCAGCAAATCGAGCGCGGCGGAATTCTGCGGCCCGATCGGCATGGCGAATACAGCCTCTCTAGAGGTCAGGAACAAACTGTATCCATGCCAATGGGTCATGTATTTGACCTGCGCGTCGGCTTGACCCTGATTGGGCTCGAAAGTGAGCGGGAGATTGCCAAAGGCTACCCGGGCGCGTTGCGTGGCGGGCGAGTTGGACGCAGACGGCTGATCCGCGGCTGAACTGGGCACACACACAGTAAGCAGCACGCACATGGTCAGGACAAGAAACACAGGCCAATTCGGCCCGCTACTGGAACGCTTCGCGTTCATAAAACTCCTCTGACGATTCATAAGATCTGCGGACTTTGCCGCCGGACGCTGGCTCAGCTGCTTTTCAAACAACATTGTTTTCTTCTCCCTGTAAATCGACTTTAAAGTTTTGCTGCGCGGCTTCGGGCACTGGCTTGTAAGAACCCACTCAGATGCGTCCCGACTCGTCTGGGGCCAGGATTTTTTTCGTTTGATAATGTCTCTGCAATCTGATCTCATGCACTGCGGGGATGGGGCAAGTAACTGTTACCGGAGCCAGAAGAACCACCGCCGGCGATCAATCCGCGCCAATCCCAACCGAGGTTTAGGCACATTCTTACACGCACCTGAGCTACCAAACTAGTGTAAGAGTTAATCCCTTCTTCCCCGGCACTTACATCCACGAGAGGAACCGCAATGTGCAAATTACTGCACACCTCGTGGAGAGACTTGGAGGCGGCACCAATTATAGAGCCGGTTCGGGCTTTGCCAAGCTAAATTTTGCCGCCGACTTGCCCAGTACCAGCTCTGTCTGTCTGGCCCCGCCGTGGAAGCAGTACTTCTATCGGCAAGATCGGGAGTCATCCGATGCTTGACGAATTACCGCGAGATGAGGCGGGGTTGCGCCTCGCCGGTCGCTTCACCGTTGCTTAGCCCAAGCTTGCGGGAGACGGCCCGGACTGGCATCCGCAGACACATCAGCACGAAGGGAAATGGATCGTCGGCAGCATACCAGGCACGTTCAGTGACGCCTCGCAGCGAGCGCAACCAGTCGGTTACCGTCAAACTGCCACGTCGGTAGCAGCCGTAACTGGCAATCACATCCTGGATGTCCTGCATGTAGGTTCGTCCTTCAACCGGTTGTCCGTCGACCGCAGGTCGTCCAGTGAGATCCAGGTGAAGAGCGCGTACCACATCGATGCCGTGATCAGTACTGAACAACCTGAACTGTGCTCCGACCCGAGGGTTGAAATCGAGCAGGTTGAAGCATCCGCTGCGACCGTCGCGCCGGAAATCGATATCCATGATGCCGCGGTAGCCAATGGCTGAAAACAGTTCGATCGCTTGTTTCTGCAGTGCGTCGTTGCGAACCGAGCGAGCCAGCGTGGTGGGCCCGGCAAACACCGGATAGGATCTCAGTTTGACGCCGGTGAAGAGTACGATCGGCTTCGAGTCGCTGTCGCAATATCCGTGGACGATCCAGTCCTCGGAGCCGCTGGCAGAGATCATCTCCTGAATCATTAATGTTGTGATTGACTGTTGCTGGGCAAAATGATCGTAGTATTCGATCAGATCCTGGCGTCGTGTCACGATGGCAACGCTCTTGAAGCCTTTCGGGAGGAGCCACGGTTCTGTGACTTTGGCGACAACCGGGAACCGCATGCGCTCCGCGACCTCGCACAGTTCTTCCCGCGTCTGGGGAAAAACGGTCGGAGGGCAGGAGACCCCTAGCTCTCTGCACAGATGATACAGGCTACGCTTATTCGCGAGCGTTCGAGGCAATGTTGGCGGCTGCCGTACAAACATGAACCACGGCGCTAAGGCGTCGGCATTCTCGGCGATCAGAATGGCGGAGAAATCGTCAGCCGGCACCAGAATCGTGGGGCGATCGAGGATCTTGCCAATCCTGGCCATGCCCTCGAGGAACTGATCGGTATTCCGGCCGTCCGCCTCCCATAAGAATCTCCCGCTCAGGTATCGGGAGGCTCCGGAGGGAAGAGAGGGGTATCGCTGAACGGCAAATACCGGAATGCCCAGCCGCCCCAGACTTCGAATGATCCCTAAAGTACCGTGAAGGAACGGATACTCGCCGAAGTTCAACACGAGGACGGCAACGGATCTATCGAAATGCGTTGCGATGTCCCAATCCATTGCCATTAATCTGGTTGCCTCATCAATTGTTCCACTATGATGCGAAACGACGATTTCGCGCCAGCCGCGTCCGGCTTGACGCGTCAATCGCGGGGTTGACGCTGATCCGCCCATACTTACTTGCCAGACTTGGGTGATCTAGCCCCTGACCGCACGATTGCACGCGCTCGCGATGATCCGCGCCGTGTATGCTGCGCCCGCGACGAAGCGCATCGAAGGACCAAATTGATTGGCCGCAGCAAGCCCCGTGAAATGCAGCCCGGGGATCGAGGATTCGAAGTCAGATGAAAGCACCGGTGCTGCGTCATATCGCCGAAGGCGCTCTAACAAGCTACCGTTGAAAAATGGCAACGCACTCATATCAACCTTGTATCCGGTGGCGGCGACGACGTGATCGGCGGACATTTCCGTCACCCCGCCGTCTGGCCGAGTAACGGACAAACAAAGCTTGCTGCCCTTCTCACCAACCTCGCGTACGACATGCCCGCACAGTACAGGAAATTGTCCCTCGACGCGATCCCTGAGCCACCAGGCGCCGGCGGGGCCGAGCGCGCGCCGGACCACTGCAGATCTAAGCTTCGCAGGCAGGAACCGGAACACCCCAGCTCCATTCGAATAGAACCACGCCTTCCAGCCCGCACCCAACGCCGAGGACGGGCGTGTGAGCCGCGACACGGCGGATCGGGGGCCAGCATGCGGACGGGGGTTCCATACGACCCGCGGTTCGCGCACCAGGACACGCACGGTAGCGCCTCCCTCATGGAGCAGGGCCGCCGTCTCAAGCGCCGACTGTCCGCCGCCGATGACGATGACATCACGCCGGGCAAGCGTCGCGAAATCGGAATGGTCGCGGCTGTGCGATATGAGTTCCCGCGGCAAAGTGACGAACTGGGGAGGCAGGTAGCGGAAGTAGGTTGTGCCGACCGCGATGACGACACGACGCGCCGCGACCAACTCTCCGGTATCGAGTCCGAGTTCAAATGCGCCCGCCTTCCGAGCCAGCGCCACAACCGCACATTCTTCCAACTCGGGCACCAGATGTCGTTGAAACGCAAGGCCGTAATCGACGAACGTATCCAGTGGGATAGCCATCACCCGATCGCTGTAGGGCAGCTCTCTTGAGGCACAATGATGCGCCAGGGTCATTGAACGCGTCGGATCAGAAAGATCGGAGCCGGCACCCTCGGACTTGAGAAACATCCCCTTGGGCATAGCCGTCCGCCAATTCTGCATCGGGATTCCGAAAATACGAAAACCAATGCCTCGCTGCCGTAGGTGCGCAGCGATAGAAAGTCCATAAGGACCAGCACCGATGATGACAACCTCAGTGTGATTCAGCGGAGCCATTTGGTACGACCGACAGCCCGGACGGAACGACCGAGTATATCAGGTGACCTGAGCGATCTCTGGTGCCGTTTGTTCTAGGATCCCTCCTCCGCCTCTTTCTTCGGAGTGATCACGACGATAGCCAAGGCGAGTTCTTGCGTCGAACCGCTTTTGCCGGGCTTCAGGTGCAACTTCACCTGGAGGGTCCAGGTACCCTCTCCGTCGGTCTTGACGTCTGGGAAATCGTGTCCGCGCAGGTCAACAGGCACTAAGCTCATGACCGCAGGCTCTTTCGTATGGGAAGCCTTGCGGCTCAGGCGGAGAAGTTCCTCAATCGGCAGAACGCGGCTGAGATCCCGATCCATGCCAAGCGGACTGAGCAGCACAAAGTCGACGGTATCGCTATCCGGCATCGCAGCATAGCGCATGGTGTAGTAGCCGGGCCCGAGCTTCTGGTCGTGAAAGTCTTCGCGATAGTCCTCACTGGCGTCGGCCAGGAAGTGAATCACACCCAGAAATGCCCCTGGCTTGAGGGTGCGGTAGAAAGCCTGGCCCGACCCAGGCGGGCCATCTTGCGCCACTGCGGTCTTGGCCCAAAAAAACTCGCAGACTCCCATCTTGAGGCCGTTGGAATAAGTGAATAGAAGCGAGCCCTGGGGATCCAGATGATCGACCGTTTCCTGGGGAAAAGAGGCCGACGGATGGGCCGCAACCGGTTCAATCGAAAACGGTTCAGTTTCGACACCCCAAGCAGAGATTGCGTTGATCGTTGCTGCTAAACCCAAGAGTAGCAGCAGCCCTATATAGCGGAGATTGTTCGGGCTCTGACTTCCAGACATACGCGTCCTGATCACTAAGGGCACAGCACACCCCCTATTGTCTCTCGTTCCTGATTGTCGTCGATCTGATATGGATTTGCGAGATGCAATTTTCTTCATCTTATCCACCTCGCTAATATTGGCAAACCATATTGACAAACCGCTCCAGGTAGACGAATATGTTGTCCAGTTGGGTCCCCCTTTGATCCGAGGCCATCCCCCCTCCTCGATGAATTAGCCCCGCGATGATCCTTCGTGAAAATATGAACAAGTGGACTGTCGTACTATCACTGTTTTTAATAGCTCCGTTGCTGGCGCAAGGTCAGACTGTTACCTCATTTGAAGGAATTGACGCGTCCCAATTGGCGGCTCCGGAGCTTGATATTGATCCGAACGGCGCGGTGGGCACGAAGCAGTTCATGGAGTGGACGAACGTTTATTATCAGGCATTCAATAAGAACACGTTCGCTCCGGTGTGGTCGACGCCGCAGGCGGGTACGACGCCCTGGCGGAATAACAGCATGTCCAATTGTTACAGCATCACTGGGGACGGGGTGGTTCTGTTTGACCGGCTGGCGTCGCGCTGGGTGATCGCTGGACACAACTCGCCGGGGATCAACGGGAACTACTACTACTGTGTGGCGATATCGAATACGGACGACCTGAGTTCGAGTACGTTGAGTTGGTATACCTACAGTTTTTTGCTGAACCCGGTGCTGGGAGTGAACGCGAAGGGGCATGTGTACTTTCCGGACTGGCCGAAGCTGGGGACGTGGGCGGATGGATACTACGTGGGCTTCGATCTGGAGGATGTGGACAACCACTATCAGGGGATTGGGGTGGTCGCGTGTGCGCTGGACCGGACGAACATGCTGAGCGGGGGGACGCCGAATCCGATGCAGTGTTTCAGCGATCCCAACCCGATCCCGCTCAATGGGACGCGGTATCTGAAGCACAGCCTGATTCCTGGGGATGTGGAAGGGACGACGGCGCCACCGACGGGGCGGGACGAGTTTTACGTGAGCATCCAGAACCCGCCTCTAGACGGACAGAGCACGACGTCGAACACGATCAACTTGTGGGATTTCCATGTGGATTGGGTGAATCCGGCGAACTCGAGCTTCACCAATTCGCCAATCACGGTTCCCACCTACACGCCCGGATGTTACAACGTGGCCAACGTAGGAAGTACGTTCTGTATTCCCGAGCCTGCGCTCGGGCCGCATGGTGGTCATCGCGTAGTAGACTCGGTGGGAGACCGCATGATGCCCCGTCTCGCCTACCGGAATTTCGGCGCCTATGAATCGTTCTTGATCAGCCATACCATCCGCGTTGGAGTGAACAATAGCAGCCAGACCGGAATCCGATGGTACGAGCTTCGTGGCAGTGGACTTCCGGCGCTATACCAGAGTGGCAACATCGCTCCTGATAAGAGTTTGTTTCGTTTCATGCCCAGCATAGCGCAGGATCACAGTGCCAATGCCGCCGTCGGCTTCAGTGTGTCAAACTCAACAACTGATCCCGGTATTAAGGCTTCGCACTGGAACCTACAGAGCCAACCAAGCCCGAGCGGTTTCACGCTTTATAATGGGACCGGAGACGAAGAGAACGCGCTGAATTGGGGCGACTATACAAGTATGACGGTCGATCCAGTTGACGACTGCACATTTTGGTATGTAAACGAATACTTCGCTTCCAACCAGGTTGATAATTCGATTAACTGGAATACAAGAATCGCCAATTTCAAGCTTTCCAGTTGCCAGTTCCACAGATAGACGGTAGTTCTTCTTGCCGAGTACGTCATTAGGTTCGTTGAAGTCGATGAGCACGGTTTTAGTTTTCACGTAACCAAAAGTACCGGGTATTGGATGCATTTTCTTGACGCTTATTGCCCTTCACGAACGAGTCAGGGCCGGGGAGTAATTTTCCGAGTGATTTTGTCTGGTTGCGTCCCAGTTCGCACGGATCTAAGACGTTATATTTTATTTGCATGCTGAAGGAAAACAGCAGATCGCAGCTTCTGGTGGTGGGAGCCTGGTTCGGGCTGGTGGCCGGACTAGGTGAGGGCGTCGGTCTTCTCGCGGTTTACGGTTATGGCTGGCTGGGTGCCAGCAACAACGTTCGGGCAGGTGTCTCCGCCGAAATTATCTGGATTTCAGCGCTCTTCAATCTGGGGTTGTTTCTTGTCCTTGCCTGTCTTGGCGTGCTCTTGCAAACGACCTGGCCAACGCTTCAGGTCCGCAGGAGACTCATACTTGTCTTTGTATTCCTGGCATGCGCGGATTGGCTCGCCCTGAGTGCGAGACTCAGTCCGCTCGCAGTTCTGACGCTTGCAGCTGGTATTACCGCTGCCTTCAACCGCTGGTTCCGTGAACACGAAGTGAAAGCAGTGAGTCTGGTGCGGCGCTCACTTCCGGTGGCCGTCGTGATTGCCATTCTTTGTTTCGGAGTCATCAAAGGGAATGCATGGCTAGCGGAACGCTCTGCAATGCGTGCGCTGCCTGCCGCTGCGTCAGGGGCTCCTAACATTCTTGTAGTTGTGGTTGACACGCTGAGGGCCGACCACCTTCCGTTGTACGGCTACAGCCGCTCTACAACCCCACACTTGGACGCAATGGCCAAAGGGGGCGTGGTCTTCGATAACGATGTCGCCACTTCCTCCTGGACTCTTCCGTCCCACGCCTCGATGCTGACAGGTCGTTATCCCCACGACCACGGTGTCGACCGCGAGGTTGCGCTCGACGCCCGATACCCGACGCTTCCCGAGATTTTGCAGCAGCATGGTTATCGCACGGGAGGGTTCTCGGCTAACCTGTTTTACTTTACGCGACGCGCGGGGCTAGGCCGGGGGTTCATTCGCTTCCGCGATTACTTTTATTCCGTGGGGGACATGTTCTTCCGAACATTTTGGGGTCGCGTGCTCAATCGTTACCTTCCCAATGTCTCCCGCGTTAACGAATATCTTCCGCGCAAATCTGCTCAGGAAGTGAACCGGGAAGTACTCAGTTGGATCGATCACGATCACGATAAGCCTTTTTTTGCGTTTATAAACTATTTTGATGCGCACGCACCATATTTGATCAAGCCCCCGGCTCGCGAAATGTTCTACGGTTCCGAAATCAAAGATAATCCGCCCCTAATCGATCAGCGGATTGATCACGAGCAGGATCCGTATCTGTTCCAGCTTTCCCGCATGTCTCCCCGCGAGTTCCAGCATAAGGTTGACGCGTATGATGGTGCGATCTACTACATAGATCAGCAGTTCGCGAATCTCTTCTCTGAGCTCGAAAAGCGAGGTCTAACCCAGAATACGCTGGTGGTTATAACATCTGACCATGGAGAATGCTTCGGCGATCATGGCCTGTTGGAGCATTGGAACGGGCTTTACCGAGAACTGATTCAGGTCCCCCTCATCTACTATTGGCCGGGTAAAATCCCTGGGGGTGTTCGCATCAGCAAGACCATCTCAGGCGCGTCCTTACCCGCCACAGTTCTTGACCTGGTGGGTATTAAGTCAGACGTGAGCTTCCCAGTTCCGTCCGTTGCCCAACTCTGGCAGCGGCCGGAGGTTGATCCGGTGTGGCCGGACCCGCTGGCGGAAATGGCCCAGAATTTGAATCTTCCCCTTGGATACCCTGCGTATCAGGGCTGGTTGAAAGCCATTGTTAGCCCGCGTTGGCATCTGATTGTCTCGCAAAAGCTGGCACCAGAGCTTTACGATTGGGCTGCAGACCCTAAGGAACTTTACAACCGGGCTGAAAATGGCGATGAAGAAGCCGTTAAATCGATGTCAAAGGAATTATGGAAGGAAGTAGCGTCTGGTAGTGCAGCCGATTCCCGGGGCAACAGCGGCAGTCCAGTCGCAGCATTGACGAAGTGACTCCCTTAACAAACACCGGCCTCCATGGTGTCCGGCAAGGGCGATCGACTGTTTTAGATGTCCGGGTGAAATTGGCCGGCTGTTCACGCCTGAAAAAATTGGGTTTAAGCTCCATATTGACAAAGTCCCGCTTCTGGGGCACTGTGTGCTAAGTGTGGGGAGTTAAGCTGCGTACCGCGTTGCGAATCCCTCTGGCCCTGGCGCTGATTCCATGCTGATTCGATGAAGATCATAAGGAGGGGACTGTGGTTAGGACAAAGATTCTGGTGGTCGTGTTGTTCGTAGCTTTGGGACAGCTGCGAGCGCAGACAATCCACTCGCACGTGGGCATTGAGGCATCCCAATTGGTGGCCCCGGAGCTTGATATTGATCCGAACGGCGCGGTGGGCACGAAGCAGTTCATGGAGTGGACGAACGTTTATTATCAGGCATTCAATAAGAACACGTTTGCTCCGGTGTGGTCGACGCCGCAGGCGGGTACGACGCCCTGGCGGAATAACAGCATGTCCAATTGTTACAGCATCACTGGGGACGGGGTGGTTCTGTTTGACCGGTTGGCGTCGCGCTGGGTGATCGCTGGACACAACTCGCCGGGGATCAACGGGAACTACTACTACTGTGTAGCGATATCGAATACGGACGACCTGAGTTCGAGCACGTTGAGTTGGTATACCTACAGTTTTTTGCTGAACCCGGTGCTGGGAGTGAACGCGAAGGGGCATGTGTACTTTCCGGACTGGCCGAAGCTGGGGACGTGGGCGGATGGATACTACGTGGGCTTCG